>Ga0315909_10008277_pt1 | contig 11419 bp, 10 predicted proteins | sample LakEriMetagenome_11_FD_203527 | JGI IMG/M metagenome (GOLD analysis project Ga0315909, IMG submission 203527) | Freshwater fungal communities from buoy surface, Lake Erie, Ohio, United States - Buoy 2 MA125 | ecosystem: Environmental > Aquatic > Freshwater > Lake | place: USA: Lake Erie, Ohio...
AAACTTTCAACTAACGGAGAAGCGCATGCGTTCTGGATTCCTCTATTTCCCTGAAAATTTCATGTGGTCACAGGGCATGATGATTGCCATCGAGATGGCGCGTTGGGGCGGGGCGGCGATGAGCGAGGTGGACCGCGTCGGCCGGCGCCTCAAGGACAAGGTCGGCGACAACGAGGCTTGGGGTGCGGAGTGGGAAAAGGAAGCGCAGCGCATTGAAGCGATGGGCGATGGCGCCAAAGCCGCAGGCTGGAAACTTTCAGCGGCAGGCCACTATATGCGTGCGGCCACCTACTATTTCATCGGCGAGCGTTTTGTCGGGCTCGGGCCGAAAAAGATCGAACTCTACGAGAACTGCCTGCGCTGTTTCCGTGCCGGCATCAAGGACCGTTTTCCGAATATCGAGCGCGTCGAGGTGCCCTATCAGCATGAAGGCAAGGCGACGACTTTGCCCGCATGGTTCATGAAGGCGCCGGGTGACGGTCCCAAACCGACGGTCGTCTTTTTTGACGGGCTGGACAGCACCAAGGAGCTGTCGATCCTGTTCGGCGGCGTGGAACTGGCGCTGCGCGGCATCAATACCATGGCCATTGACGGACCGGGGCAGGGTGAAGCGCTGCGCCTGCAGAACATTCCCAGCCGTCCGGATTACGAAGTGCCGGGTGCTGCGGCCTATGACTTCGTAGCGTCGCGTAAGGACGTTGATCCCAAACGCGTGGCCATCATGGCCTACAGCATGGGCGGGTATTACGCCCCCCGCGTTGCCGCATTTGAAAAACGTTATGCGGCGTGTATTGCCTGGGGCGGTCATTACGACTATCACGCGACCTGGATCACCCGCCGCAAGATTCTCGAATCCGGCGGCACCAAGGTTTCCGCGCCGCATTTCCAGCTGGCCTGGGTGATGGGCATGCCGGACATGGATTCGGCGATGAAAAAATGCGAGTCTTACAAGCTTGAAGGCGTGGCCAACAAGATCACCTGTCCCTTCCTGGTGACCCATGGTGAGGAAGATTCCATTTCACCGGTGGCCAATGCACAGCTGCTGTACGATGCAGTCAGTTCGAAAAAGAAGACGCTGAAGATCTTCACTGCTGAAGAAGGCGGCGCAGAACATTGCCAGGGCGACAACCGTTTCCTCGGTGCGACGTACGTGGCTGACTGGATCGCCGAAAACCTGTAACGCGGGTGTTGTTTGCCCGCGAATTCCCGGAGGAGGGCATCATGGCTGATCGCAATTGCATTTGGTGTGCGGGGCTTGCCGCGCTTGGGCTGATCGCTTGTGCAATTCCCGCAGTACAGGCACAACCGTTTCCGGCCAAACCGGTAAGAATTGTCGTGCCTTACCCGCCGGGCGGTCCGCTCGACGATGTCGCGCGCGCCCTGGGTCAGAAACTGTCGCCGGTGTGGGGGCAGCAGGTGCTGGTTGACAACCGCAGCGGCGCCGGCGGCAGCATCGGCGCCGATGTGGTGGCGAAGTCGCCGCCCGACGGTTACACGATGGTGCTGGCCAATTCCGGGCCGATGACGATCAACGTGTCGTTGCGCAAGGATCTGCCCTACGATCCGCAGAAGGATCTTGCGCCGGTCACGCAGATCATCAGCGGGCCGATGGTGCTGGTGGTGCATCCTTCGATGCCGGTGAAGTCGGTGAAGGAATTGGTTGCGCTGGCACGTGCGCATCCCGGAAAACTCAACTACGCTTCCGCCGGCGTCGGTAACCTCCAGCACCTCGGCATGGAGCATCTGCAGGCGCTGGCGAAGGTCAAGATGAACCATGTGCCGTACAAGGGCGCGGCACCGGCCTTCATCGACACGCTCAGCGGTCGCATCGACCTGCAGTTCGCCAACATCGTCGGCGTGCTGCCGCATGTCGAAAACAAGCGCGTGCGCGCCATCGCGATTTCGGCGTCGCGCGGCGCTTCGGTGCTGCCGGATGTGCCCGGTGTCTCTGCAACGCTGCCGGCTTTTGATCTCGACGGCTGGATGGGCCTGTTCGTCCGCGCCGGCACGCCGCAGGACATCATCGCCAAGCTGCATCGCGATATCGCCGCGGCCGTGCAGAGTCCGGATTACCGCGAGCGTTTCGCCAAGCGCGGCGCCGATGTTGTCGTGGGTGGCCCCGAAGGTTTGGCTAAAATCGTGCGTGATGAAATCCCGCTCTATGCCGGCATCATCAAGTCGGCAAAGATTACCCCTGAATGACGCTGCTGTTTTGTAATGGATTAACGGAGCTTCCGAGATGTCTTTTTTTGAACCACCAAAGCTGATCGAAGCCGATGTGTTTGCTGCCGTACCCGATCGCCTGCGCAAGGGCGGTGCGCCGTCGAGCTGGATTGACGCCAACCATCCGGGGTCGAAGCTCGACTGTTTTCTCGAGGGCCCGGCATTCGACCGCGACGGCAATCTCTATATGGTCGACATCCCCTACGGCCGCATCCTGCGCATGTCGCCCAAGGGCGAGTTCGATGTCGCTGCTGAATACGACGGCTGGCCCAACGGCATTGCGATCCACCAGGACGGTTCGATTTTCATTACCGATTACCGTCGCGGCATCCTGCGCTGCGACCTGAAGACCGGCCGCGTCGAGGATTTCCTGACGCACAACCATTCGGAAGGCTTCAAGGGCGTCAACGATCTGACGTTTGCGCGCAACGGCGATCTTTATTTCACCGATCAGGGGCAGACCGGCATCCATGATCCGACCGGCCGCGTTTACCGATACGGCACTGACGGCCGGCTCGACTGCCTGATCACCAACGGTCCCAGCCCCAACGGCATCGTGCTCGATCCGCAGGACAAGGTGATGTATGTGGCAATGACACGCGCCAACTGCATGTGGCATTGCCCGCTGAAGGGCGGCGGCATTTCCAAAGCCGGCGTATTTGCGGTTTTGCCCGGAATTCACGGCCCCGACGGCCTCGCGATGGATGAAGCCGGCAATCTGTCGGCGGCCCATGCACGACCCGGCATTGTCTGGCTGTTCAGTCCCATGGGCGAACCGCTGGCCCGCGTGCAAAGCCGCAAGCCCGGCAATCGGATGACCAACATGGCTTATGGCGGTGCTGACCGGAAAACGCTGTACGTCTGTGACTCGTATCGCGGTGAAATTCTCACGGCCCCAATGCCGGTCGCCGGCAAGGTGCTGTTCTCGCATCTGTAATGGTTTAAAAAACATGAATATAATCAAATACTTATTAATTATATTTTTTACGGCTGCGAGTGCGCTCGCGTATGCGCAGACCACCTATCCGACGCGCGCCGTGCGCGTGATCGTGCCGTCGGCGCCGGGTGGCGGCACCGACATCTCGGCACGCATCATCGCGCCGCAACTGACGCAGTTTCTCGGCCAGCAGGTGATTGTCGAAAACCGTGCTGGTGCCGGCACGATGATCGGCGGTGAAGCCGTGGCGCGCGCCGCGCCTGACGGCTACACGCTGCTGATGGGCATCAGCACGCTGGCGATCAACCCGGCAATGTACAAAAAAGTGCCCTACGACGCGCTGAAGGATTTTGCTCCGGTATCGTTGGCCGTTTCATTGTCGAACGTACTGGTGGTTCATCCGTCCCTGCCGGTACGCAGCGTGAAGGAATTCATTGCGCTGGTGAAGCCGCGGCCCGGTCAGGTCAACTTCGCCTCGGCCGGTGTCGGCACCAGTCCGCATCTGTCGATGGAACTGTTTCTGGTGATGGCCGGATTGAAAATGCTCCACGTGCCCTACAAAGGCTCGGGCCCGGGCGTTACCGATCTGGTTGCCGGTCATGTTCCGGCGATGATGCCCAACATGCTGTCGGCACAACCGCATATCAAGTCCGGTCGCCTGCGTGCGCTGGGCGTGACCGGCAGCAAACGCGCGCCAGGCGCGGATGACATTCCGACCATCGCCGAAGCCGGTGTGCCCGGTTACGAAGCGGTGCAGTGGTACGGCCTGCTGGCGCCGGCGGGAACGTCGCGCGACATCATCACCAGACTGCATGCCGGCGTGGTGCGTGCTCTGCAGAATCCGGATATACGGCAGCGTCTGCTCAATGACGGCGCCGAGCCGGTGGGCAACAGCCCGGAAGAATTTGCAAACTATCTGCGCGCTGAAACCACGAAGTGGGCCAAAGTCGTGCAGGCCGCCGGCATCAAGCCGGAATAAACCGAAAACAACACTGAAAGCCGCGAGTAGACCGTAATGTCCGCAAAAACAAAAAAAGCACCGCCGAAAATTTCACCGCTGATGCACAAGCTGGCGACTTACATCGCCAACGCGCCACGCCGCGCCTTGCCCGCCGCCGTCACCGAGCGTGCCAAACACCATCTGCTCGATACCCTCGCGGCGATGCTGTCCGGCGCGCAACTGCTGCCGGGACGTCGCGCGATTGAATTCATTTCAACGCAGGGCGGCGTGCCCGAAGCCACGGTGATTGGCAGCAATATTGTCACCAGCGCGATCAACGCCGCGCTGGCCAACGGCATGCATGCCCATGCTGACGAAACAGATGACACCTATTACCTCGCACTGGTCCATCCCGGCTGCGGCGTGGTGCCTGCGGCGCTGGCGCTGGCCGAACGGGAACGCGCAAGCGGCACAGAACTGCTGCGGGCGATGGTGCTCGGTTACGATGTCTGTGCGCGCATGTCGATTGCCCTGGGCATCGAACGGTTTCGCGAGCGCGGTCATTCCACGCACAGCTTCGGCCACATGTTTGGCGCTGCGGCGGCATCAGCGGCGATCATGAAACTCGATGTCGACCAGACGCGTTACCTGCTGTCCTATACCGCGCAGCAGGCGTCGGGCCTGTCATGCTGGGCGCGCGACATCGAGCACATCGAGAAGGCATTCGATTTCGGCGGCATGCCGGCCCGCAACGGCGTGACGGCGGCACTGATGACCTCGATGCGATTTACCGGCGTCGAAGACGTGTTCGACGGCGACCGCAGTTTTTTCCATGCCCACGGACTGACCGCCGATCCGAAAAAGCTGATTCAGGGGCTGGGCAAAACCTACGAAATCATGAACACCTCGATCAAGCGCTGGGCGGTGGGTTACCCGATCCAGGCACCGCTGGATGCGGTGCTGAACCTGATCGAAAAGCACCGCATCACCGCAGGCGATGTCGATCGTGTGACCATCACCATCGACGATCAGGGCGCGCGCACCGTCAACCAGCGCACGATGGCCAGCATCAACATCCAGCATCTGGTGGCGGTGATGCTGCTCGATGGCGACATCACTTTCGCGTCGGCCCATGACGACCGCCGCGTGCGCGATCCGCGCGTGCTGAAGCTGAAGGAGCGCATCACGCTGCAGGGCAGTGCCGCGCTGGGTCGTGCCAAGACCACGCAGGCCATCGTCGAGATCAACACCCGCGATGGCCGCTGCGTGCGCCATCACACCAAAGCCGTGCGCGGCACCGCAGCCAATCCGATGCCTCGTACCGAGGTCGCTGCCAAGGCCCGCGACCTGCTGCAGCCGCTGCTGGGCAATCGCCGCGCCGAGCGGCTGATCGACATCGTCTGGCAGATCGAACAGGTGCGCGATATCCGTGCATTGCGTCCTTTGCTGCGTGGCGGGCAGCGGTAGAATCCGTCCTTTTTACTGATCGTTTTTTCTTTTCTATTCAAATCCACAGGAAACCGGAACCATGCGCTACGACCTGCACAGCCACGTCATCCCGCCGACCATCATTGCGGCGATGGAAAAGGACCCCAAGCGCTTCGAAACCAGCATCACCGAGAAGGATGGCAAGAAATATTTCGACGTGCATGGCCGTCCGGCAATACTGAGCCCGGAGTTCTACGACGCCGACGTCAAGGTCGAGTGGATGAACAAAAACAAGCTCGACGTGTCTGTGATTTCGGTCGGCCCGCCGATCTATTTCTACTGGCTGTCGGCCGACGCCGGTCTTGCTGCGGCGAAACTCGCCAACGACGGCATCGCGCAAATGGTGGCGAAACACCCGTCGCGGCTGCGCGGCATGGCGCACCTGCCGATGCAGGATCCGGACGCTGCAATTGCCGAGCTGGAGCGCGTGGTCAAGGAGTACGGTTTCAAAGCGGTGGAACTGGCGACTTCGATTGAAGGCACGCCGCTCGCCGCGCAGAAATTCCGCAAGGTATTGAAGACCATCGAGCAACTCGGCTGCTTCATCTTCGCCCATCCGTACCAATGTCTGGCCAAAGGCGGCATGGAGGATTATTACCTGTCGAACTTCGTCGGCTTTCCGCTCGACACCACCTTGATGGTCGCACACCTGATGTTCAGCGGCGCGATGGACGAAATGCCGGAACTCAAAGTCATGCTGGCCCATGGCGGCGGCTTTATCCCGTACCAGATCGGTCGTTTCCGTCATGGCCATCAGGTGCGCAACGAACCCAAGGTCAACAACGCCACCCCGCCGCGCGAACTGTTCAAACGCTTTTACTTTGACTGTCTGACCCATGATCCGCAGGCAGCGAAATACCTGATTGATCAGGTCGGCGCTGACCGTGTGGTGATCGGTACCGATCACCCCTTCGATATGGCGCCGCTGGATGTGCCGGCCGCGGTGGAGGGCATTCCCGGTTTGACGGCAGAGCAGCGTGAATGGGTTTGTGAACGCACGGCGAAATCGCTGCTGGGCGAGCACTGAATCGTTTTGCTGGAGTTTTGGCGTATCCTGCGAATTAATTCAATAGTCGGTAAGGGAGACGGTGATGGCCAAATTGAGTTTGCCTAAACTGGAATTCGACAAGAAAAAAGCCGGTATTGCCGGCGGTGCAGTACTGCTGGCCGTAGTCGGCTGGTTTGGATGGGACATGTTCATGGCTGAGCCGCCGCCGCCCCCGCCGGTTGCAGTCAAACCGCCCGCCCCAAAACCACCGGTAACCGCTGCGACAGACAAGCCGGCTGAAGGCGAGAAAAAGGGTGTAGTGACTGCTGACCCAAAAACGCCGGCCGACGCTGCGGGTAAACCTGCTGCTGAAACCGTTGCGGCAGCAAAGCCGGCGACTGATCCGGCGCCGTCGTCAAAACCGGTCGCGGCCAAAGCGGCGGTTCCAGTGCCTGCTGAGCCCAGGATGCAGGTGGCAACGGTTGCTCCGGCCGAAGCGCCGGCAGTTGAGGCCGGTCTGCGGGCGTTGACTGCACGTTCCAAACTGGATGCACGGGAGTGCCTGAAGCATGACAGCAATCAGGCGATTCATCGGTGTGCTGAAAAATTCCGCTGATGCCTGGCGGATACAGACGTAAAAAAAGCGCAGCTTCGGCTGCGCTTTTTTATTGCCGGCAATTTCAGCCGCCTGAAGCGGCCTTGATGCCGGCGGACTTCACCAGCTTGCCGAATTTATCGACTTCCGCTTTCAGGTAAGCATGGAATTGTTCCGGCGTGCCGCCGATGATCTGCGCGCCGACGTCGTTATGGCGTTTCTGGATGTCGGGGTCGGCCAAAATGCCTGCGAATTCCTTGTGCAGGCGGCCGAGAATCGGCGCCGGCGTACCGGCCGGTGCCGCTACCGCGGACCAGGATGAATTCTCGTAACCCGGAACACCCGCTTCAGCGATGGTCGGCAGATCAGACAGGACGGCCAACCGTTTGGCGCCGGTGGTGGCCAGCGCACGCACGCGTTTGGCCTGCACGAAGGGCACGGTGGCAATCGCGTTGTTGAACAGCACCTGGATCTGGCCGGCCATGACGTCGGTCATTGAAGGTGCCGAACTTTTGTATGGCACATGGGTCATTTTGGTATTCGTCATCAGCGTGAACAACTCACCGCTGATATGGCCAAAACCACCGACGCCGGATGAACCGTAGTTCAGTTCATTGGGGCGCGCACGGGCAAGAGCAACCAGTTCCTTGACCGATTTGGCCGGTACTGACGGGTGCACCACCAGCACGCCGGGCGAGGTTGAAATCTGGATGATCGGCGCGAAGTCCTTCACCACGTCGAACGACAGCTTGTACAGGTGCGGATTGACTGCCCAGGTACCGACGGTGGCGATGACGATGGTGTAACCGTCGGCCGGAGCTTTTACCGTGAGCTCCATGCCGATGTTGCCGCCGGCGCCGCCGCGATTGTCGATCAATACCGGCTGCCCGAGACGTTGCGCCAGTTTCTCGCCCAGCATGCGGCCCTGGATGTCAGTGGGACCGCCGGCGACGAAAGGCACGACAAAGCGCACCGGTTTCGAAGGGTAGGTTTGCGCCGTTGCCGGCAAGGCGCAAAAAACCGATGCGACCGCAAAAAGAACCGGAACTGGTTTCATTGCATGCTCCTCCTTTGTTGTTATAGAGGAGCACCTGGCTCAGGCTTGCAACACCTGCTTCAGGCGCTCTACTGCGGAATCAGGGCTGGTGAGTACTTTGCAGCCGGCATGCGGCGGAATCATGCGCGCGGCACTGGCCATCGAGAATTGCCCAAGAACCAGCGCGTCACAGGGCATCAGTTCAGCTGCGGCTGCTGCGACCAGGCGGTCGTGGGTTTCGGCGTCGCCTTTCTGCAGTGCAGTCCACGCCGGGGCGACGGTGCGGGAAGCAACGGTGATCTTTTTTCCGTTCGCACGCGCCATATCCTCAAGCTCGGTATTGAGCGCTGGAATGCTCGGGCCAAACGATGCAATCAGTCCGATGTGGCTGCCGGCGGCAAGCGCTTCGTCAAGCATGGCCTCGTTGGGTTTGAGTACAGGGATGGCCATGGCTGCGGCACAGGCTTCAATCGCCGGGCCGAATGCGGAGCAGGTAAACAGGATGGCGTCGGCACCGCAGCCATGCACGTAACGGCTCAGTTCCAGGAAACGCTCGATCATGCGGTCGGTCAGTTGGCCGTCAGCGGCAAGGTCCGGCGCCAGAGAGTCTTCCAGCAGATTGGTTGTGCGCGCCTGCGGCCACAGCCGTTGAAAGGCGTTGCCGATGGGCTCGATGGCGAGCGGCGTGGCATGTATCAGAGCGATGCGCGGTGCGGTCATGAAGGGTGAAAATTCGGAGGTGAAAATCAGCTGGTCATTTTACCTGTTTTGTCCGGGTGCGTTGACCAAACAAGGCGCGAAGCGGACAATCCGGCCATCGCGCCACGCCCGTGGCGGCGTACAGAACAGCTTTCTACAGACCAATAAGTTCCCGGGGAGGAATGCATGAAAAAAGCCTTTGCTTTGGCCTTTTGCGCCGTCTCACTGCTTGCAATTTCAGGAGTTCGGCAGGCACATGCCCAGGTTTATCCTTCGAAGCCGATCCGGCTCGTGCTGCCGTTCCCGCCCGGCGGCGGCACCGATATTCTCGGTCGCGTGATCGCACAGAAACTCGGCGAAAGCATCGGCCAGAATGTGATTGCCGAAAACCGGCCAGGCGCCGGCGGCAATGTCGGCGCGGAGTTCACCGCCCGCCAGGCGCCGGATGGATACACCATCGTGCTGTGCTCGCCGTCGATCTCGATCAGCCCGAGCCTGTACAAGAAACTCAACTACGACCCGCTGAAGGATCTGGCGCCGATTTCACTGGTGGCCTCGATCCCCAACCTGCTGGTGGTGCATCCTTCGGTGCCGGCGAAATCCCTCAAGGATTTTGTCGCGCTGGCGCGCAAGAATCCGGGCAAGCTGAATTTTGGCTCGGGCGGTGCGGGCACCACCAACGATCTCGGTGCGCGTTATTTCATTGCCGAGAACAAACTCGATATCGCAATGATTCCGCACAAGGGCGCGAATCAGGCGCAGACCGCGCTGCTGTCAGGCGAAGTGGACGTGCTGGTGATCGGCACTGCGGCGGCAGCGCCCTTCGTCAAGGCCGGCAAGCTGCGCGCCCTGGCTGCGCTCAGCGACAAGCGCGACAGCGCCGTTCCTGAAGTTCCGACCGTGGCCGAAGCCGGCATGCCCTGGTTCAAGGTCGACACCTGGTACGGCATCCTCGCCCCGGCTGCAACGCCGCGCGAGATCATCAACCGCCTCAATGCCGAACTGGGCAAGGTGCTCAACGATCCGGCGACGAAGAAGATGCTGTCGCAACGCGGCACCGATCCGCTGACCAGCACGCCCGAAGAGTTCGCCAGGTTCATCCGCAGCGAAGCGGATCGTTGGGGCAAGGTCGTGCGTGCTTCCGGCGCCACGGCTGAATGACTGTTTTCAAGGAGATGCTGATGACCCGCTTCAAACTCTTCATTGGCGCGCTGACTGCAGTCGCCAGCCTGGGCGCGACAGCCCAGGAATATCCGACCCGTCCGGTGCGCATGATCGTGCCGTTTGCGGCCGGCGGCCCGACAGACGTCATCGCACGCGTGGTCGCACAGAAATTGACCGAAGGCCTGGGCCAGCAGGTGGTGGTCGACAACCGCGCCGGCGCGGGCGGCAACCTCGGCATGGGCCTCGCCGCGACAGCGCCGGCCGACGGACACACGCTGATCGTCGTCAGCTCCAGCTTTGTCGTGAATCCGGGGCTCTATTCGAGCATTCCCTACGATCCGTACAAGAGCTTCATTCCGGTGTCGAACATGGCGGCCTCGCCCAACGTGTTCACCGTGCATCCGGGTATCGCCGCACGCAACATGAAGGAACTGCTGACACTCGTTTCCGCCGACCCGAAGAAATTCTCGGTGGCCACCCCGGGCGTCGGCACCACGCCGGATCTGTCGGCGCAGTTGCTCAAGCTCACCACCAAGCTCGACTTTGTCACGGTGCCCTTCGGCGGCGCCGGTCCCGCGGTGGCCTCGGTGGTTGCGAACCAGACGCCGATCGGTTGCACGGCACTGCCGCCGACCACTTCGCATATCCAGGCGGGTCGTCTGCGCGGAATTGCAATGACCGGTGCGAAGCGCAGCAATGCGATCGCCGATGTGCCGACGATGGCCGAGGTCGGCTTCAAGGGGCAGGAGGCCGATACGCTGCAAGGCCTGCTGGTGCCGGCGGGTACGCCGAAGCCGATTGTCGATCGCCTGCACGGGCTGGTTGTGAAAATGATGGCACTGCCCGACGTGAAGTCGCGGGTCGAGGGGCTCGGCTTTGACATCATCGCCAGCTCACCGGCCGAGTTCACGGCACAGGTCAAGGTCGAGGTCGAAAAATGGACCAAGGTGGTGAAGGCGGCCGGCATCAAGGTCAATTGATTCCTGTTGCTGAACAGCGGCAGTCCTGATGCGCATCACTGACATCCGCGAAACCGCCATCGCGCTGAAATCGGACCTGCGCAACGCAGTGTTTGATTTCAGCGAGATGACCACTTCCGTCGTCGCCGTCGTCACCGACGTCATCCGCGACGGCAAACCGGTAGTGGGCTTCGCCTTCAATTCCACCGGCCGTTATGCCTGCGGCGCGCAGATGCGCGCGCGCTTCATCCCGCGCATCCTCAAGGAGCCGCCGGAAGCGCTGCTCGATACTGCGGGCGACAATTTCGACGCCGAGAAAATTCTCGCGGTAATGATGCGCCGGGAAAAACCCGGCGGTCATACCGAACGCTCGGTCGCCATCGGCACCAT
>Ga0315909_10008280_pt1 | contig 11417 bp, 19 predicted proteins | sample LakEriMetagenome_11_FD_203527 | JGI IMG/M metagenome (GOLD analysis project Ga0315909, IMG submission 203527) | Freshwater fungal communities from buoy surface, Lake Erie, Ohio, United States - Buoy 2 MA125 | ecosystem: Environmental > Aquatic > Freshwater > Lake | place: USA: Lake Erie, Ohio...
CTCGATTTGGACCGTTTTAATCACTGCAATCACTGTTTTGGGGTCAACCAGTGCTTGGAAGTTTTACGAGCGTAGAATAGAGCTTAAAAAGGACGAGGAGAACTTCATCAAACAAGATTGTAGAGACCGAATTATCAAGTTAGAGGCTTTACTCAAAGAAAGTTCCCAGGAAAAGGAAAAAATGCGTGAGACAATCTTACTTCTAACCGAGAAAGTTGCTGCGTTGTCAGTGAAAGTTGAGTTTCTCCAGAAAGAGAATCCAGACCACAAAGTTTAAGCGTCATAGCTTATCATTACATTTACAGAGAACTCGCTCATCATAAGGTCAGCCACGTTGTAAATCATATACCTGACAAAGTTGTCTTCATCAAAACCGGTTGGAATAATTTCTTTACCAAAAACGACAACGCAATCCACCATACAAACTTTTTTTGTCGGACTGAAGATAATATTCTTAATTTCTATTTTAGTCCCTTCACCAAAATAACTTGTGATTTTGTTACCTTCAAGAGCATTAAGTAAAAGCTCAAATGCTTTTATAAAATCTTTCTTTATGTAGCCCATCACTAAAAAGATAATAAAATTTGCCAGGTTCTCAAATATTTATCATAAACACTAATCTATTATGGCATTTAAAGACATTTTTAAAGACAAGAATGATTACAACGAAAAAACTATCGTTGGATTTATGTCGTTCTCAGTAATGAGTTTGGCAGCAATCGCTGACATTGTAACTGGTGTGATGGGTCAAGAGCTCGTCATCTCAGACACGGTGTTCAACTCATTCGTAATCATCACCCTTGGAGCATTTGGTATTGCTGAAGCTGGAAAAATCTTCGGTAAGAAAGGTTCCTCAGACGATGGAATGTAAAAAATGAAAGGGGGCTTCGGCCCCTTTTTTTTATTCTACAAAATCCATTTCGTTGGTTTCTGGGTTCCAATCCACTGTGATTGGTTTTTGGGTTTGATAATAGCTCTCATCCAAGACCGAAGCATTGAAGAAATGAGTCGTTCCGTCAAACTTATAACCATAGCCAGTATGAATGTGACCGCATACGTGAATCTTGGGTTTAAGCTCCTTAATCCTGTCGGTCAATAGTTCACATCCCAAAGGAACACTTTTACCCAATACAGTGTCCAGATTACCCCAGGAAGGTCCATGGGTAATTAATATGTCAGTATCAGCTGAGATATTATCCCACTTTGCTTTGAGTTCATCACCCATTCTAGGGAGATTAAACGCCCAGTCATAAAACTCAGGTTGCCAAGGGCTACCATAAATTTTAACAGCCGTTTCATAATCCTCACCAATAATTTCGAGATTATCTTGCAGATAAGTTACCTTGGGGTAAATTTCCATAATCTCTCTGCACATATCAGGACTTTTTTGGAATCCCCAATCGTGGTTACCAGCGATGAAAATCTTATGGGTATAGTTATCCAAACCATTGAACCATTTCAGGAACTGTTGAATTTCATGTTTGTAACCCATTGAACTTATGTCTCCAGCATGGATTAAAATGTCCCCCCCCGGAAGAACGTGAGTCAACTGGTTATGCTTATTGTGCGTATCGGATATAAAAGTAATTCTCATTATTCCCACCATTTTTCAATATTACGATTCAGAAGCTCAAAGATAAGGCGTTTTGCTTTTTCGTGTTGAACAATTCCCATGGAAATTCCTAAACTAGCCGCACTTGGATTTTTTTGATAATACGAATGCTTCGTAGCACGGTTTTTCAAAAGAGGATATTTGGCAAAATACTGGTCTAAGTCATCACGTAGATTTTTTGTTTTTACCTCAAAAAAGTCCGTACCTTCGATTTTCACAAATGAATGCTCATCATCAACATAACTGAAATACTCGTGCAAATAATATTCAGATTGAAATTTTTCAATCAACCGAACAATTGTGTTCATAATCTCCACGTTGCGCTGCGAACCCACATACGGCATGTTTTTACCGTGGGATTCCGCCATCTTAGAAATTTTAAATTTAAGAATATCAAAGAAAAAAGAATCGTCCCAATCACGGTCCTTCCAAATTACCGGACCCCACTTGATTAGATTTTTGATACCACGGACAAAGTTTCGTGGATAATAACGATATTCGAATTCCCAAAACAAGAGAAATCTACGCCAAGGGTTTAGCTTTTTGTGCTCCATAAAGCGAATTATAGTAAAAGATTATCTAAGTTCCAAGAAACGCTCGTAGTAAAGGTTGTTGAACTCCACCGACACCTTCTCATAAAGAGAGGGGTTTCTATCAAAGCTACCTTTGTGTTTTCTAAGGAAACTTGTATAGCAGTTTCTGGATGTGTCCAGTTGGTCAAGATTTTGCGTGGAGCTTACCACCTTAGTTACCCACTTGAATTCCGTGTCGAATGTGTTTTCCATGTAGCAAATGTAAAGAATGCAATTCAATACTACAAATAAATATTCAAATATTTATCTTTAAAATGGTTTTATGTTAGATATCAAGAATATACTAAGAGAATATGTGGAAGACATGCAAGAGCCTACTCTTGTATTGAAAGAAGGTGCTCAGGTTTCAGAGCACTTGCAATACCATATTGAAAACAACCTATCTTTAACAGATAACGTATTCCGGGCTTATTCAAACGGGTATTTTAACCTCGTTAATGAAGTTAGAGAGCTTTGGGTGCAAGGACTTATTTCCTTGAATGAAGAAGATACCTTGATGGTTGAGTCAGACCTTGGGAAGACCGCTGAGTTTGAGGGGGAGACCATTTACCTTGATGCGCCACTTTATGTGATGGAGGAAGAAATCAACGAGGCTGAGTATCGTGGAAAAAATGTAGATTTAGGAAAACCATTTAGAACTCCAGGTGGACCCAAGAAGTTTGCTGTATATGTGAAGTCTCCAAAAGGGAATGTAAAAAAAGTAACTTTTGGTGACCCAGGTTTAAGGGTTAAAAACGCAAACAAAAAAGCCGCTAAATCATTTAGAGCTCGTCACAAGTGTGACCAAAAGAAAGACAGAACAACTGCTGGTTACTGGAGCTGCAATGTTGGACGTTATGCAAAACAACTCGGATTATCATCCTCAAACTCCTGGTGAGTTTCCTTTTCAGCAAGAAATTGTTGAAGGTAACCTAAAAAGAGATTTTTCTTTCGAGGTTGATGAGGAAGAACTCAAGTGGCACTACGACCTTAAAGATAGACAAGTAACCATTTTGGAAGCTGGTGGATGGCAATTTCAAATGGATGATGGTTTGCCAAACAAAATTCATAATGGTCAAGAAATATTCATTCCGAAATTTGTTTGGCATAGAGTTATCAAAGGAGACGGAGATTTGAAGGTATCTATTCTGGAACTTGATTGAACCACTTTTTTGTTTTATAATTTATCAACTTTGAAAATGATAAACAAAACAGAACTTTTTGAATCAGCCCAATGCGTTTTAAACGACATTGAAACCATTTTATATTACAATTCCACTGGTTCATATTATCTTCCGGAGGATTGTGGTGGAGAACTTACCTATAAATTTTTTGGTCAGGACTTAACTGTTGAATTTGATTGGGAAGAAACTAATGCGTTTGAAACTAATTTGGTGTTGGGGGATTATTACAATAATGAATCTACCATAAAAATTTCTTTGAGAAATTCCTGTCAAATTGATTTTGATACGATTTCAAATATTGGTGAAGTTGTTACTCACGAAATGACCCATTGGCTGCAGGAAATGGATGGTGTAATTTTTCCAAATGCCGAAAATATTGATGATGACAAATATTATTTACAACAGCACGAAATTGAAGCTCAATATTATGGATTTGAATTTCAAAGTAGATATTCAAACACAACTTTAGAAGAAGCGGTTGATAGATGGTTTGGGAAATATGCTCAATTTCACAATTTCCAAAACAACGAAAAGTTTAAGAAAAACTTATTAACTCAGTTCAATAAGTTTTCTCAAAAAGAACTTTATATTTGACTTGTTAGTTAAAACAACCCCGGAATTATAAATCCGGTTACTGACAGCATCTAAATTATCAATTGAAATTTCTTTTTTCAAATCTTCAAGCATAGGAAGTACATAAGCGAAACTTAGGTAGTCCACATTATCGTTACCAAAGAAATTCATTTTGTTGAGAAGGTTAGTCAACGAATTTATCAATTTTTGTGAAACAATTGTTGACTGCTTGAATTCTTCCATTAAACCTTCTTTTTTAATTTTTTTTACAATATCACTTATAAAATATTCATTATCGTAAAAGAAACTAATGATTGAACCCATAAGAACTAATATAACTTGTTCATAAGATAACTCTGGGTATTTTTGTTCAATCCAGTTTTTCATCGGTATCATGACGCCACCTAGTGCTGCACCCCAGGTAGATAAAAGTTTAAGATTTAAATCCCAAGTTTTGTCAAAGTCATTTACAATACTTTTGGAATCCAAATACAAACTCATTAAATCTTGAGCAAGATTGTCTTGAACAGATTCTTTTAAGGATTGTTTTCTTTTTCTGAGTTCTAAGGTGCTCATAACTAATAAATACCTTCAAGGTATTTATAATCATATGAAGCAAGATTTAGAAGTTGGTGACAGAGTTGTTCTCTATCATATGGAAGACGAACGTATGCTTCCAGGTGACAAAGGCACTGTTGACAGTATAAATTTTGACCCCTTTGAAGATGACAATCAAATAATCGGAGTAATCTGGGATAATGGTTCGACCCTTGCATTACTCACCAAATACGATTACTTTAAAAAGATAGCATCAAAGCCATTGCAAGAATCTTCAAAAAGCGAACAAGAGTTTGATTTTTTAAAAAACAATCGAAAATTTCTTGTCAATTTTGACATGCCAGCAATTAAAAATTATTTAACTGATTTGCGAGATTCTGGAATTATAAATATGTTTACTGCTAGCCCATACCTTTATTCTGGTGAAAAATGGATTTCTGATAAACATGGGTTCCCCTATGACAATGAAAACATTGGGGATGATAAGATTGAAGCTTACGAAAAAGTTTTAGCAAATGCGGAATCAATCAAAAATAAATTCATTGACGGGGCTTATAAAAATATTGTAGGAACCGGTAAGGACCTGGATATTTCAGATTTCAACAGGGAAGTAAAAAAACAAGCAGTTAGATTGTTAAACTACTATCTGCTTTTTACCTGATATTAATTCATCCCACAAAAATCCATTTTCATCTTTTTCGGAAATTATTGGTAAAGATGTAAATTGATTCACAATATTCTTTATCTCAGGATGACTATCCCATTTCAATGATTGGTCATGTTCTTTAGAGAACGAATTATCCACAAAATATTGAATGATTGTATTTGGTTCTAAAGTGAGAACTCCGTTGGCAAAACCTCTTGGAATAAGAACTGCATGATTTACATCAATATTGAATGAGTAAACCTTACCGAAATCAGGTCTTTTTTTGTCCACACAGATAACAAAATTCAAAATTGAACCCCATATAGGTTTCATATATTTGGTTTGCTGAAATGGGTGATTTTGAAAGTGAAGACCCCTAAGTGTAAAGGGGTCAACACTTATACTCGTATTAACCTGAACCCAATTTTTATCAAGTCGTTTGTCACCCATCATAGAAATCGGTGAGGCGCAAAAATTACCACGATGGTCCCCAAAAGTGGGGTGTTCAACTAATATTGGAAAATCCATAATTAATTACTTAGCGGTGCTTCAATTTTAGGGTGTGAAATATAATTCAAAAGTTCATATTCAAACTCACCATTTTGAATATCACAATTTTTAATTTCCATTTTGGGTAGTGAAAATGGTTCTCTTTTGATTTGTTCCTTAGCTTGGGTCAGGTGATTCAAATACAAATGAGTGTCACCAAAGTTACCAATTAATTCATCAGGAACCATGTTGACCTCTTTAGCGAGAATCAAAAGTAACAATCCATAAGATGCAACATTGAAAGGCAAACCAAGTAAGGTATCAACACTTCTTTGATTCCACATCATCGAAATTTTTCTTTTGGGAACACCCATTGAATCTAGGTGTTCAGGAAAATAATCCATACTTCTTGACAAAGGGTCAGTATTCTCATAGTTCCATTCGAGTCGCTCTTCCAAAGTCATTTCTTTTGTGTAAACTTGGAATCCATAATGACAAGGAGGAAGAACCATTTGGTCTAACTCACCTACATTCCAAGCAGAAACCATTAATCGTCTTGAGTCTGGATTTGTTTTAAGGTCGTTGATTAGGTTCCAGATTTGGTCTTTACCAACTAAATAATCTTTATGTTGTTCGACTCCATTGACCACTTTCAAAATATCGTGCTGTCCTTCGTGGAAACCCATCCAGTTTCTCCATTGCTTACCATAAATTGGACCTAACTCACCCCACTTTTTAGCAAACTCATCATCTGTTTTAATCTTCTCAGTAAACGCCTCTTCTTTTGTGGTATAAAGACCCCAATCAATTTCTCCGTTATGTTTCTCGTAGTTCTTGATAGCATCTCCAGTCCAAATATGACATCCATTATCAACCAAATACTTGATATTAGTATCTCCTTTCAAAAACCATTTTAGTTCGGTAATCATTGCCTTTACCGCCATTTTTTTGGTGGTAAGAAGTGGATAACCTTCTGACATTTTATGTCGAATCTGACGACCAAACACTGATAGGGTTCCCGTACCCGTGCGGTCTTCTTTAATTACTCCATTATCTAGTATGTCTTGTAGGAGTGCTTGATAGGATTTATCTAAGTTATTCATTTGTTAATTCAAAAATATCATCTAAAAGTTCGTTATTGACGTCCTGTTCTGGAAAAAACCACAAAGCTGAATGTTCAGAATTTTTTTCATCTTCAGGTCTATCTTCAGTAAAATAATATAGAGCTAAAGAATATCTAGCTTGGTCTTCAGGACAATTCAAAGGTTCCGGGTGACCATGATAAGCATCATCCGTAATATTGAAAATCACAGCACGATTAAAAATTGGTGCAATATTATGTGTTCTTTTAGTCAAACTTTTATTCCAAAACTCAAGATGGCCACCCCATTCTTCTTGCCACTCAGGGTTTAGATAAACCAAAAGATTAATTCTTCTATGAAGTTTTGTTTCTGGGTGTAAGTTATAATCAGCGTGGACAGCTAATTTACCCCCACTTTTAATTTTATGGTAACCACCTCCAACAAACTTTGGGTCTGGAAGTAAGTCTTTGATTCCCGTTAAGTTTTCTAGATATTTTAGGGTAATGTCGGAATTAAGGAAATGTAGAATTTGATAGGCCATTACCGTATCTTTTTTCATCTTTTCCAAATCCTCGTCTATCCCAGGACAAAAAAACTTATTTTGTTGAACCCCAGAAGAGTACTCTGTCGGGTCATAATCCCATCCTTCGAAATTTTGAAGCTCATCGGCAGCAATTTGTGCAAACTTATTCTCCAAAAAATTATCAATTATAACATGTGGAAAAGGGTGAGCATTTTTGTAATTAAAACTAAGCTGCTCAGCTAGTTTGAGATTTATCATTTTATTATTTGTTGATAAACATTAATGTTTGCGCAATTGGTAGTCTGCAAATAGGGATTTGAATCTCCTCTGTAAGAGACGCTTCTTTTTGCATAACCTCATAAAATCCGTCCCGAACTTTAACGGTTGGGATATTTGAGTATTCGTAAGTATTTTTATCAACTGCATTCGAAATTTTCACAGTTTTATTTGTCGTGTTAAAAGTAAGTGTAATCATAATTGTTTTTAATTTAAGGTTTGATAAAGCATAACAGGGTTTTGCTCTCCAGCAAACATTCCCAGAATGTTATAGTCATAAAACTCAAGAGCTTCTTCTTCAGTCATTCCATCTCTATTTTGCATGATTTGGATGATTTTATCCCTTGAGTAGAGAATACGTGGTCCGTTTCCGAATTCTTCCACAAGACCAATTATTGCTTCGTTAAATCCATCGAGGATAATTGCACCCTCGGCTTGTTCAAAAAGTTCGTCTAAATCCATGGATAAATTATAGTAAAACAGGAAAACAAAAAAAAGGGGGTTCGGAAACTATTTATAATAAAAGATTTTAATATGTCTTACATGTCAATATGGTCGCCAAGCGATGCTGAGAAACAAAATATCCTCAGCCAACACAATACCCCTTACGACGGTTACGCTACGATAGCTGGTAACCCAAGTAATATAACTCCATTAACAGTTCAAGACTTTGCAAAAGACAAGCAAGGAATGACTGTTGGTAATAATGGCAAAGTTCAAGGTTTTAGCAATGTTGGAATCAATGAACAAATGTACGGTCAAGAACTTGACGTTGAACAGGATTTGGACCCAAAAGCCGGATTTGATTATGTTCAAGGGTCTTCAAATGATGAAGATACTTTTGAAGGTATGCACAAAAACTTGTATAAGAAAAAAGTTAAAGAACAATACGATGAGGTTGACCCAGCGTATGATTTTGACACTGACGGTCCTGAGGAATTTGATGCAAAAACTGATTTTGATACTTTAAATCAAGAATACCAAACCCAACAAGACGAGCTTGATTATGAATCACAACATGATACTGACCCAGAAGCTAGAGATATGATTGCTAGAATGGTTAAGATGATGAACCGTGAATATGATGGTCAAGAAAAGATGGGTGGTGAGGATGAAGCTTATCATTTCATGTCAGGAGGTCCTGATGAAGGTGAATATTATTCTGGAATGGAAGAGGAGGAAATGCTTGATGAAAGTGCTACTCAAGCAAAATCACAAATCTTGGAAATGTTTCAAAGGATTTCTAAGTTCTAAAACAATTCGCTTGGAACAAAATTTAAAAACTCTTGGTAGGTTAAAGAGACCTCATCAAGAGTTTCTTTTTTGTGGAATGTTATAATGTCGTGGTTTAGAATACCAAGTTTCTGCAGCGCTTTGATGGTTTCATTCTTTGAATAAGAAATCTCAAAATCATTGACATCATAATAATTTTTTGAGGGTATGGTAAATGAGTGCTCAAAATTGTTATTTGAAACAATTTTACCTTCTTCAATTAATAATGTAAGCTCTTTTCCTTGATTAAAAATCTCCTTATTGCATGTTATGGTTAATTTTTTCGATTCTCGAACAACAGGCTTTTGTTGAAACTCATTAAACGAATTTGGAAGATTAGGGTTATAGTGTAACAACAATTCATGATTGAGGTCTTTTAAGCCAGAAAAAATCTCGAAAAACTCTTCCACAGAAACATTTTTATTGCTCCAAAAATTGGTAGCATCCTTGAAATCTTCTAAAGTCTGAAAACCATTAAGTTGCCATCCACAATCAATTAAGCTATAGTTAATTGTAATTGGAGTTATTGGGTTCAACATAGATTTATAAATTTTTTTATTTCGAATTAAATCTGAATATGTGAATGCAAAAGTCCCAAAGTGGTCTTTTTTCGAAACGAAATTATTTACCCAGAATAACTTTTTTTGTTTGCAAATCAGCGGTTTGGTGTTGATAAGATGTAACTTATTTAAAAGTTCGTTAATGTCGGGAATTTCATTTGCCTTAGAAAACATTAAAATATCTTCGACATATAAAGTTTTTGCATCCAAAAGTTTAACAGTCTCAGATGCTAGGTCAAAATCTGGGTCCAAAAAACTTTTATGAGTTTTTATGTGGATAATTTTAGAACTAGAATAATTTTTACCACCCAATCCAAAATCATAAATAACAAACTTATCTATGTGGTTATCAAGAAGTTTTAATCGTTGTTCAAGTAAATCATATTCGTTGAAGACAAGAACGATATCAAAAATTTGCTTTTTACTCATTGCTTATGTTGAATAATACATCACAGATGATTATAATTAAATAAAAACACGAAAAATGTCAGCATCACATCCTTTTATAGCACAACACAGGATTAACCTGGACCACTATAACTATTATTATTTTACAAACGCTTTCACAAACGATGAAATAAATGCAATTCACAAAGTAAGTGATTTGTTTCCAAAACAACCCGGGTTGACTGGAGCTGATTCTGGGGCTGGAGAGAGTGAATACCGAGTAAGTGAGATTTCTTGGTTACACGAAAATGAACATACTATGTGGATTTATAATAAAATTACTGAATACGCAATGGTGGCCAATCAGCAAATGTGGAACTACGATATTTGGGGTTACCATGATTCACTACAATACACAACCTACTTCGATAGAGGTGGTCATTACGATTGGCATGGTGACTTGGGTCCAGGTATGTCAAATAGAAAACTATCGTGTGTAATTCAACTTTCAGACGGTAGTGATTACGATGGTGGTGATTTGCAGTTTAACACTGGTGCACAAATTGTAACAGTGCCAAAAGAAAAAGGTCTTATTACTTTCTTCTCATCTTTTACACTTCACCGAGTTACCCCAGTAACCCGTGGTAAACGTCAAACTTTGGTTACATGGTTGTCGGGCCCAAACCTGAGATAGTAACGATAAAAGATTATCATCGACTATGCCAAGAGAATGAAGTTTTCTTTTGGCATTTTGTCGTTAATAATCCTGATATGATTACGGTACTAAAACCAGTGACTAACATTCTAGGTCAAACCTTTGAGTCACCATTAAATGAAATACAAGAAATGTTCAATATTAAGATATATGAATCTTTTATTGAGGACTCTGTTGATTTTCTATTAGATTTGGGTTACAAATCAGACCAAATATTTCAAAAAGGATGTAATTGTTTTGGAAACAAATTTATTGGTTTCCGCAAGGGTGTTAAAATGGCTGGTACAGCTGCAGAAGTTAAGTGTTATTGTACAGAGGGGGTTGTAGAAATTATTTATCTAACTAACCCCCTCCTTTTTCAATAATTTATTTTTCAGTATTGAAAAAGAAAACTTGGAATAATCTTCCATTTTCTTTGTTACTTCCGAAATAATCTAAAGACATGTGGTAGTTATCTGCTCGGTACATAATCAATCTATTGAAAATGTTTCCGAAGCGGTCTACCATGTCCCATTTGGTCATGTCTTGATGGTCTTCTCCTGGAGGTGCACTTTTTTTGTATTCCGGGTCGACGTTACGGTAATCCCAATTCATCATTCCGGTTGCTTTGTGTTTGAAAATTCCAGTTCCTGCTGTCAATGGTGCATCAGGGGTCAAATAGCATACCGCAGCCCAGTCAGTTGTTGAGTCTGAGTGAATCCATGAACGGTCAGCAGCAACTGTGTATTGAAATGAGCCAGTGTATTCTCCACCCCAATCGGTGATATTACCAGCGTAAGGGTACAGAAGGTCTTGTAACCTTTTTTTGATTGGTTCATTCAAAAAGGAAACAGTTCGTTGCCCTGGATAGTTTCCGCGCACCTTAAACTCTTGGTTTAAAGCAAAATTTCTGACTTTGTGAGGGTCAGCATAAAAATCGTCAATGACTAAAGCATTTACTCTCATGATATAATATTTTTATAAAAATA
>Ga0315909_10008282_pt1 | contig 11414 bp, 1 predicted proteins | sample LakEriMetagenome_11_FD_203527 | JGI IMG/M metagenome (GOLD analysis project Ga0315909, IMG submission 203527) | Freshwater fungal communities from buoy surface, Lake Erie, Ohio, United States - Buoy 2 MA125 | ecosystem: Environmental > Aquatic > Freshwater > Lake | place: USA: Lake Erie, Ohio...
CAGTTTATTCAGAAGGAAAAGCTCCAGAGTTTATAACTTCTAACATAATAAAAGGCTTTAAACTTCTAAACAACTTTAATAAGTCGTTTGCAACAATACTAAACAAGCTTTCAAATACAAGCTTGCAGAAGGTTGATCAGAAGCTTATTGAACTTATTAAAGAAGATGGTAACTACTATAGAATCTTCAACAGACTTGGTGGTGATGCAAAAAATGGAATTCTTAATTACAGTAACTTTAGTGATGCTGATTGGAGATTCTATATTCAATTTGTTCAAGCATTCTCTAAGAGCAATCCATTTGTTCAAGTGGCAATCCAGAGAGTTACAGAAGATGGTGTAGAATCATTCAGTGCTCCTGGTGATAGAACTTCTGCTTTGAATAAAACAAGAAGCGAGTGGTTCCAAAATATAAAAGAGCTTTCTAAATCAGACTCATCGTTTATTGTAAAGATGAGAAATGAGAAGGGGACAATGATTTATGCAATTGATGATAAGAATAAAAACTATCCATCTAAGCAAGGTCTTCTTGAACCACAGCGTGTATACAACTACCTAAAGAACATAGGCATTGAGTTTCCATTAAGCTTCATTGAGAAGATTAATACTAATGAGAAACAGAAAAAAGCATTTGATAATGCTGTAACAAAGATCTATGAAATGGGTCCAAAGGGATATGCTGTATTATCTGGAGAGAAGTTTTCAGGTGTAGACTCGCATGTTAGAACTCTAGCAGATATGTATGTTAGACTAACTAATCCTGACCAGGATACCACTAGACTAAACATAAACAACGAGCGTACAAGTAACTTCTCAGACAGTAATGCTCCTTCTGTATTTGAAGCAGAGTTCAATGAGTCAATGACTCTTGATGAACTATTCAATACAAGACCAGAGTTAAGAGATGTATTCTCAACGAACAGCTTATTGATTGAGAAGGACGGAATGTTCTTTGATCAAGATGGTAATAAGATTGATGGCAAGAGCATAAAGATTGGTGTAATAGAAGGTCTCAGAAATGAAATTAGTGATAGAGGTGTATCTATATCATCTTTGACAAAAGGTGAAAGATTCACTGTTGAAATCAACCAGAACATTAACGGTAACTATTACATTCTTATACCAGCAGACTCTTCTACAGAAAGAATGCTACAGCTAGGTAGAATAGTTGAGTATGACTTATTCAATCAAGGTGCTGATAGAGCGTTCGCACGAGCTAAGAAAATCTTCAGGGGATATCTAGAAGATGAAATCAACTTGGCTCTTGATTGGAAAACTAGATCAGAGGTTGCTGCTACAAAGGATAACGCTAAAGAACTTAGATTCTTTAAAGATATTCTTGAACCTTCTTTAGTTGAAAAGATACACAGTGCTATTGCTGAGGGACAATCAACAGAAAGTATCCTTGCTCTTGTAAGTGATGAAGCTCTTGAGGAGTCTCTTAAGAATACACTTACTAACCTAAATCAATCAACACTAAAAGATTTGATCGAAACTGGTGAAGTGACAAAGATTGGTGAAGACTATTCTTACGAAATGTTGGATAGCAATTTTGCTAAAGAAAACCAGTTAGATAGAAATTCATTGTCTAAAGAAGAAATGATGCAAGTGCTCTCGTTTGTAAACATGAACTACATGATTGCAAACATTGAAATGCACAAGTTTATCTTTGGTGATCCATATCAATTCAAAATTAAAGATGGTAAACTAGATGAAACAAAACGTATCAAGTCTTGGCTATCTCCTAGAAGAATCACTGTTGACTATCCACAGTTCAATCAATTCTTGAATGATAACTATAACGATCCTACAAAAGAAGTATCTCTAGATGCAAATGATAAATTCCGTTACACATTCAAGTCTCATGTAAAAACTGTTACATTAAATGATGTAAATCCAGCTTCAGAGTTTGTTCAGAAGTTTGAAGGATATGATGAAGCTGATGGTTTCTCAGTTATCCTTGATGGTGCTTACAGAGAAGTGAAGCTTAAGAATGGTGAATGGTCAAACGATCTTGCTGAGCCTTGGTTCCAGTGGAATCAATCCTATGCTAGACAGAAGATGTCTGCTAAAGGATTGTATGACTACAACAAAAACGAAGCATTAAAGAAGCACGATCAAGAAACAATTGCTAAGCCACAACCACCATTTGTTACAGAGGTGTTGAAACCTATTGTATCTGGTTCTAAGTTTGGCTTGAACAGAATAGAAGGTGTGCTTGACAAGTTCTCCCAGATGCCTATTACATACAAGATGGTAGAGGGTACAAACCTTGAGAACTTGTACGTGCAAATGTTGAATGAGAAAGTGGGTTATGTTGTTTACAAGTCTGCAAGAAAAGAAGGTGTTCGTCAAGGACATAGCTTGTACAATCAGAATGGCGATTACAACAACACTCCTTTTGGTGAAGAAACTATTGAGAAAGTAGCTTGGAAAACTTATGGCATCCAAGTGGAAAACTCTTACGAAGAAGGAAAACTTCAAACTAGAGGTTCTCAACTTACCAAGAACGATACAATGGATATGTACGACAATGGTAAGGAAGCTGAAGGTATGAAAGGTGCTTCTGCTCTTGCTGAAGAAAAAATTAAGATCTTCAAAGAGATGCATCAGAATGCATACGAAGAGTTCTTGAATAAACTTGGTCTAGAGGATTTGAATGGTAGCTACAAGATTGTAGACCCTGTAAAAATATCTAGAGAGCTTGAATACGAATTACTAAGAAGACAAGCTTCACAAAACGTAATTGATACAATACGTTTGAATGAGGATGGTCAGTTCATGATGCCATTTGAAGCATCTGCTGCATACGAGCAAATCAGAAGCATTCTCATCTCAATGATTAACAAGTCTCTCATCTCTCCACAGATGAATGGTAAGCCTCACGTGCAGGTTCCAGCTACACTTTGGGAGAATGCAAAGGCAGGAAGAAAGTTATTGAGAAAGACAAAAGATGGCTATGTAAAAATTACTAGAAAACAATATGAGGCTTTGTCCAATGAAGACAAGAAAGGTGTTGTACTTTCTAGTGATGCTCTTAAGTTCTATGAGAATGAGGATGGAAAGAGATACATGGAAGTGATGATTCCAAACTTCTGGAAGAAGAATTTTCCTGGTAAAACAGATGATCAAATTCTAGAATATCTTAATAAGAATGAGGATGGAAAGATTTTGTTTGGTGTAGGTTTCCGTATTCCTCATCAAGCAATGTCTTCTACAGAGGTGTTTAAGATTGCTGGATTCCTAGATGAATCTATGGGGTCTACAGTGGTTGTACCTTCTGAGATTGTTGCTAAAGCAGGATCTGACTTTGATATTGATAAGCTTAACATGTACCTTAAGTCAGTGTACACTGATGCAAATGGGAATGTTAAACTTATTGAATACAAAGGAAGTAAAGAGGCTACAATGGAATTCTTTGGTAAGGTTTACGAAGATCGTATTCAAAAGCAACTTGACAGCATCTCTAGATATGATGAGTTCAGAGACAATGTCCTAGAGATATTTGAGGCTGCTGAGACTATTGAAGATCCATCTAACGTAACTGCTGAGTCACTAGAAAAACTTCTTGGTGAAGACTTATTCAAGTATTATGTGAATCACAGAGAAGTGATTAATGAAATGGAAGAACAAGCTTTGGCAGAAGGAATAAGTCCTGCTGATTACGTTGGTAACCAGATGGGTAGACTTGCAACAAAGTTTGAGAATCTTTCTAAAGAGAAATTTGATGGTAACCTTAAGACTAAATACGTACAGAAGATGTACAAAAAGTCTTTGGAGAACAGATACTATGAAATTCTAGAAGGACTAGTTACTCTTCCTGGAAACTTTGAAAGACTAATGTCACCAGTTGGTGATGCTGGATTGTCAAAGGTTGCTAACACTCTTGACGATGCTACAAACAATAAAGAGGCTGACATTAAGAATAAGCTTATATCAAGAAGTTTTATGACTTCTTTGAGACAAGCATTCTTGATGGGTAAGAAGTGGATAGGTATTGCAGCTGTCAATATCACAGGACATGCTATTGGCCAGAAGGTGGGATTGTATTTTGATTCTAGATTAGTAGATAGACTTTCTGATTATGATAAAAAGTTCTTAGGTGATCTGAAGCTTGGAGTCCCTCACAACACTGTAACTGTTGACGATCAAGAGATGATATCTCTTGGTGGTGTAAAAACTGCTGATGGAAGAGATGAATTTATTTCTGATAGACTATCTGGATATGCTACAGCATTTGTGGATGTTGCAAAAGATCCATACATTCTAAAGCTTATTCAAAGTGATTTGGTTGTTGGAACTGCAATGTTAATGGAAAGAATTGGTGCTGGTGAACTCACACCATACTTCTTGAATCAACCAATGATTGTAGAGTATCTAAAAACTCTTGATAAGAACAAGAGTAGATCATTGTTTGGAAAAGACAATCTTGAATACATATATGGAAAGTTTCCAACAAAAGCCAGTGATAAGCCTTACGACTTAGCTAACGAGTTTGAAAGAACTGATGATGGAAAAATTGATTTTGAAAAGTCAAAACAAAATCTATTAAACCTAATTAGAGAATATGCGAACACACCAGAGGTTGCTGAGACATCTTCTGAGTTTAATGCTAAACAGGTAGCTATATTTAATGAGTTCTTAAAGCTTGCTAAGCTTGCACAGTTGAATTTCAAGTTCACACAAGCTTACAACTATGACACCACAAGAGTTACAAACTACGAAGCTCTTAAGAGAAAGTTAACAAGAACTCAGTCTGCTAGAGAAGGTAACATTGTTTCATCTGTTGACAAGGTGATGAATGGAACATTCATTGGTGATCAAATGAGATTACTTAGAAAAGAATTGATGGCCCTAGGAGCGATTATGAAGCTTGACTCACAAGGTATTGATCAATACATTGATGAGGTGATGGAGCCATTCTATGCTGATGAGTATATGTCAGCAGATGATTTTAATTATGTAGCAAAGAAGTTGAAGTCTTCATTCCTAGACTTCTTGGTTCAAACTAGATCTACATCTATATTCCCTGATGATATCAAAAATCTATTCACAGGAAATGGTAGTGTAGCATCTAGACTATTGAAGCTAAAAGTTAAAGATCCTTCATCTAATCTTCTTTCTAATCTTGTTCCTGTAAGTTCTACACAAGAAAACGGACCAGTGACAGTAGCCCTTAAGGTGAAGCCTGCTGATGCTATTGATGTGGATAGATATACAGGAATGATGAGAGAGCTGAAAGAAAAAGAGCCAGAGTTCTACAATGACTTGGTGAAGCTTTCTGTTCTACAAGGAACACTTGATACCAACTTATCTATTTCATCAATCATCCCTGTTGAAGACAGAGCAGCAATTATTGCCCCTGTAATAGATGTATTACAACCATCTTCAGAACTAGAGACTTTCAACAAAGAAGGATTATTCTACAGAAACAATTTCTCTGATGATAGAATTGTGCCTGAGATTAAGCCTAGATATCAAACTGTAGATACAGGATTTGGATTACAAATTGACTATCGTAAGACAGATACATTCCTTGCTTCTCTAGCAAATGGGATAACTCCAGGAAGTGGGAAGTTGGTGTCTCTCAATAACAAATACTCATTCATGAATGGGGCTGACAAAGACTTCCTAAAGATGAAGAGATATCAGTATGTAAGTGGGTTTGCTGGAGGTAACCCAACAACAATTGTTGTTGATATTACCACTGGAAAACAAATGTCATCTAAGGAGTTTACAAAGCTTTCAAATGAAGGAAAAGTTTCTAAGTATGAGATGGTTGGATACAAGAAGGTGAAGAGTGAAGATGGTGTTCCATTAACTATCCAAAGAAAGGTGGGTAAGTCACTTGATGAGTTTAGTGTATTCAAGATGGTTAACTTGTATGGAGCTGGAAAAATTGTAGCTGAGTATCCAAGTCTAATGACACCTTCTCCACTAGATAACAATACATTCAAGATGGAAGAAGAGCTTACAGACAATGCAATCATTGCAATGCTAGCTGGAGAAGTTGTGCAAACTAATCCTATAGAGCTTGCAAAAGAGATCCTTAGTGTAGAATATTCTCAAGAAGATAGATTGAATGCGCTACTTGATGAAGCTGTTGCAAATGAAGATTATGAAAGAGCAGCTTCAATTCGAGATGAAATAAATGAATTAACCTCGAAAGAAGTTATTGATGAATTAACTAAAAACAAAGCTGATATAGAAACAGCTTTCCAGGATGGCACTCTAAGAATTTCTATTTACAACAACAACAAATATTTCGTACTTTCGGATAATAGAATCTTAGAAAGTGAAGGAGATAATTTTGGAAAAGAAGTAGAAGTGAGTCCAGAAGTTGCAGAAGAGATTCTTGATAAAGCTGTACTATACAAACCTAAGTGTTAAGATATGCCTTGCCTAATACAAATACGAGAAACAATTCAGAAGAGCGTTGACAGAAAACTGCCTAATCCAGAGGCAGTTATGTCACAAGATGCTGCTAAAGGAATTGTTGACTATCTTAATAAGCTTTGGTCATCAGCTATTGCTAGAGTGCAACAGTATTCTGGACTAGGTGGATTTAGAGTTATTATCAATCCTCTGGAAGATGCTGTCAACAAAGAATTCAAAAGACAAGAAGATGCTGAGAATGCATTTGAACGTGATCTTGATTTTTTCAAAGGTGATGAAGCTCTTCTTGAACAGGAACAGCGTGATGAATTGTTTTTACAAAAGCCAGAAGAAACTCTACCAACAAACGCATCACCTAAGACATTAAAAATCATCAGAGACTTTCTAGAGAAGGTTGGCGTTAATGTCAACATTGTAAAAGAGATAGTTGTCAATGGTGTCAAGTATGATGCTAATGGTGTTGCTCAAGTGATGCAACAACTCATCTCTGTCGTAGAAGGAAAAGAAGCCCAGGCTCTTCCAGAAGAAGCCATGCACTTTGCTGTATCCATTATCAAGCAAACTAATCCTAAGCTGTATCAAAAGCTTATGAAGGAGATTAATGGGTATGACATGCTCACACAAGTGTTTAGAACGTATGGTAACGATCCTCTTTATCAGAAGGATGGTAAGCCTGATGTTGTTAAACTTAAGGAAGAAGCTATTGCTAAGGTGCTAGTTGAGAAAATTATCAACAAGTCTGAGAACATTGCAGAAACTAAAGAAAATATAGCCACTGCACAATCTTGGTGGAGAAGTATTGTTGATTGGGTTAGAGACTTACTTTATGTGAAGTCTGGATTTGACCAAGTAACAATTGATATCATCTCTGGTAAAGATATTGGAACAGCTGAGCAGATTGGTGAAGAACAAGATGCTATGTTCTTACAGAAGAGTAAGCAAGATAATGTTTACGACTCTGTTGTTGAGCTATCAAAAAGAATTACTAGACCTGCTGAGGGAGAAAACAAATACGTAGTTGATAGTAAGGAAGTATCAAGAGTTTCTGAAATTGTAAAGACATACTATGACAATCGTCAAAAGAATCAAGAGCTCCTTGATGATGAATACGATACAGCTGTAAAAGAACTTAAGAAAGAAAAAGGAACAAAAGGTCATGCTGATCTTGAATATGCATTCTCACTATTTGTTGATGAGAATGGATACTTAAAAGATGCTGCAACACGTGCTGCTAATAAAAACAACGATGACTACATCTCTCAGATAGGTAGTCAGACATTCTACGAAACATTAAGAGACAACCTTGAGAGAAGACTTGAATCATATCCAGAAGGAACCAGATTCATCAAAGAAGTTGCTATCTATAATGGTAAGAATCTAGCTGGTACAGTTGACTTTATGGCAATTACTCCAGACGCAAAGATTGACATCCTTGACTGGAAGTTCATGAATCTTAACCAAGAGAAGTACACTGATGTCCCCTGGTATAAGATTGAATCTTGGAACATTCAGATGGATGAATACAAGAAGATTCTTATTGCCAACTATGGTGTACAAGCAAAAGACTTCAGACAAACAAGAATGATCCCAATCCTTGCTCAATACTCTAGAGGTAAGAAGAGTAAGGAGGGTACTGTTATTGAACTACCAAGACTCACTGGTGTGAAGATTGGTGATGTTGATGTTAAGAACATTGATGAAGAAGAAGACTTCTTGCTTCCTGTTCCAACAAAAGACGAACTAACAGATAACAGAAGACTTGATGAGCTCTTAAAGAAGCTTAACAAGTCCTATGAGACATTTGCTAAAGAGAAAGTTACACCAGATAAGAAAGACGCTAAGAGAGAACAGCTACAAAGCTTATTCAAGGCAATTAGAAGATTGCAAGTGAAGCGTGACGTTCGACCACTTATTGATCAAGCTAAGCTTCTAGAAAAGAAAGCAGAAGACTTAATTGCTAAGTATAAAGAACTTTACGAAAATCCAGCAGATGCTAGCGTTTTTTCAGAACAAGAAATCAACCTATTCTCTGAGGAGATAGAAAGCTTAAGCAATGCATTCAATTCATATATTGATATCCACAACTTATTGAAAGATGTTGTTGATGGCGATGTAAGAAATGAATTGCGTGATGTTGCTGATAGTGCTAGTGAGTTCATTTCTGAGTTCAAGGTGATCAATGAAGACTTTGTAAATAATGTAATTGCTAAACGTGAAGGATATGAGAATGTCTTAAGTCCAGAAAAGATTGTAAAGGGTTTTGCAAAATGGTTCTCTTCTACAGCTACATTACAAGTGAAGACTATTCAGCTTCTTTTCACTAAGGCTAACAAAGCATTCAGTAAGGCTGCAATGGCTACACAAGAAGAGAGTGCTAAGCTAATGGCTTTGCGTGATGACTACATGAATTGGGCAGCGTCAAAAGGCATCACTCAAAAAGAATTCTTCTCAATGATTAAGAAGAAGGACAGTAATGAACTTATTGATCAATACAAAAAAGAATTCTACACTGAAGCAAACAAAGCAATCAAAGATGGTGATGTTCAGTGGATCAAAGATAATGTTGATGTTGCTAAACTAGAAGAGGCTCTTGAGAAAAAGAAGAACGAAGAGATTGAAAAAGTTAAGAACAAACCAAGAACTGGTACTCCTGATCAAATACTAAAAGACATCACAAGGGAAATTACTGATGTTGAACGCTTATATAGTATCAACACAGATTCTTCTAAGGGATGGTTCTTGTATGACACTGTTAAGAAGTTTCCACTAGATAAGTGGGAAAACCAAGAATGGAAAGAACTCAACAAGCCTGAGAATGCTCCAGCAAAGGCATTCTACAATTACATTGTTGAGAAGAACAAGGAGTATGCTGACCTAGGATATATATCAAAACAGAAAGAAAGGATCTTCCTTCCTTATGTAGAAGGTTCTATTGTAGAAGCTGCTATAAAAGGAGAGAGTCTATCTCTTGGTGAAAGATTTTGGAGAAGCATATCTATTGATGCTGGTGATGTGGGGTATGGTCAAATTGATCCAAACACAGGGAAGCCAATCAACACTATTCCTAAATACTTCACTACACCATTTGAAGGAGTCTTAAGTGAGGACTTGTTCAAAACTATGGCAATGTACAATGAGGCTGCATTAAGATATAAATATGTCAGCGAGATTGAGAACCAGGTGAGAGCAATTGCTAGAGTGGAGAAGAATAAGAAAACCATCATGACTAACAATCTTGGTAAGGTGGCAAGAGATCCAATTACTGATGATGTTATTTACAATCCTGAAGGCACAGAAGGAAACTATGAGCTCTTAGACTCAATGATTAAGGCAATCATCTATGGTCAGAGATATATAGACAATCAAAACTTTGACGCAGCTCTTCTCAAGATTGGTGGATGGGGCAAGACGATTAATGAGAAGCTTGGTATAAATGTGTTTCCAGAAAATCTAGAGGGAAGACAAGTGACATTGAATAAGATTGTTGATAACTTGAACAACTCTTTCTCAATTGCAACATTAGGATTGAACTTTGGATCATCATTATCCAACGGTCTTGGTGGTACATTCCAGTCTATTATCAACTCTGGTAAATACTTTACCAAGACAGACTTCATTGCTGCTGAGACGCAAGTGATTGTCAACAAGTTTAATGGTGAAGACAAGAACAAGTTCTTAAAGGCATTTGAATACTTCCTTCCCCTCACAGACAATTACAATAGAGACTTAGCAAAGAAGCTATCGACAAATGTTGTTACAGAAGAAGGCTTCCAAGACTTCCTAATGTGGATGATGCGAAGTGCTGATAGAACTGTACAAGGAGCTAACTTCTTTGCATTCTTGAACAACAGTGTTGTCATTGATGGCAAGGTGTTGAATGCTAGAGAATACCTGAGAACACTTCCTGAATATAAAGGTAGATGGTCAGGTAGCTCTCAAGACAGACAAGCATTTGATGAGAAGTTTGAAGAGGATGTAAAGAAACTCATTGAAGAGAAAGGTGTAATGAAACTTAGCACAATTGAAGATGGTAAGTTTGTTATTCCTGGTGTAGAAAGAATGTCTGACAGTGTTCTTGATCTAAGAAGAAAGGTGCAGCAACTTAGCAAAGATGCAATGGGTAACCTTTCTGAAGATGACTTACGACTCATCAACATGAACATTCTTGGTAAGTCATTCATGGTATTCAAGAACTGGATTCCAAGACTTGTAGACGTTCGATTTGGTGGATTGAAATACAACGCTGCTTCTGATGCTTACGAGTGGGGTAGAACAAGAATGATGTTCTCTGTTTTGCTTGATCGTCAAGTGACAACTTTCAAAGGTCTCACAGGACTTATTCTTGGTAATGAAGATGGCGCAGAGCTAATGAGAAAAAGTTTTGAGAAGAGAGCTGAGAAATATGAGCGTGAAACAGGCAGAAGACTAGAGATGGATGAAGCAATGTTCATGGACTTAATGCAGAGTAACGTAAATGCATTTGCTCGTGACTTAATGTTCTTATCAGCTCTTATGGGACTTACAACTGCAATGGTTGCATTTGCACCAGATGATGATGAAGATCCATTAGTAAGAAACCAATACAACTATGCTAGAAGATTAGCAGATAAAATCTTTAGTGAAGTTGCATACTTCTACAATCCTACATCTCTTCTTGATCTTGTAGGTAATGGACCATTCCCATCAATGTCTTTATTGAATAATGCCTTCAAGGGAGTGACAAATATATTTAGAGAACTATTTGCATTAGGAATGGGTGATGAAGAAAAGGCAGAAGACATTAAAGTGATAAAGTATTTGATGAGAACATTTCCATTTGCAAACCAAATGGTTGGTTACCTACCTTTAGTTTATCCAGATATGGCTAAGGATCTTGGCATTAGAGTACAGAGTAACTACGGAATAAGATAATCTATTGAGAAATAACTCAATAATCACTAGTTTTACATAACTACAAAAAGTAAACAAAGCCTAGGGACAATACTGTCTCTAGGTTTTACTTTTTGAACAACATAACAA
>Ga0315909_10008284_pt1 | contig 11413 bp, 7 predicted proteins | sample LakEriMetagenome_11_FD_203527 | JGI IMG/M metagenome (GOLD analysis project Ga0315909, IMG submission 203527) | Freshwater fungal communities from buoy surface, Lake Erie, Ohio, United States - Buoy 2 MA125 | ecosystem: Environmental > Aquatic > Freshwater > Lake | place: USA: Lake Erie, Ohio...
TCGTCCACCGGTAGTTCATCTTGTGGCCACACCAGTACAGGCGTGTACGGCCCGACATAGGCACCCTCAATGTTGAACTCAATGTATTCGCGGGCGTCTTCCGCGGTCATGCCGTCACGCTTCATCAGCATTTCTCGGATGCGCTCGGCATCGTAGATGACAACGTGACGAATGAGGCCGGTGCTGTCCCAGACCATTGCCGGGCCGATGATGGCCTCATCAAATCCATCAATGCGCAGCATCAGAAAGGACTCCTTACTTTCTTCTGTTCGGGTGTATCGAACGGCGCATCTTGCTTCGCGAACACGGGCATCTTCCAACAACGCACCGTGCGGTTCTTTAAGAACAGACTGATCGGCTCGCCACCGAGGTCGCGAAGGCGCTGCGCCATCTTAGGCGACGTGAGGCCTTTGAAATTACTGCGCAGCAGGTGAGCCTCGAGGTCCTTCATGCGGAAGTACACCTTGGCCTCTTCCTCGTTTACCCATGGGCGGCCCATGAGGATTTCATCACGGTCCATGGCTTGCTGCATGTGCGTGGTGAACTCTTCGAGGAGATCGGTGAACCGTCCCGTTACGCTCGTGTCCTCGGGTGCTTCAACGATCTGCTCGGTTTCAACCATCTCGCGTAGCAGCGCGTTCAGCACCTGCTCCCAGTCTTGCTTACGAAGCGTAGGCGGCAGCACGTTGATCTTCTCGACACAGGCCTTTTGAAAAGCAGGCTGATTGAAGAGCGCCTCAGTGTCGAGCTCGAGCCGTTTGCCGTTGATGTCCAAGAACCATAGCGGCGGTTCTGAATTGTATTTGGACAGGCTCGACATGGCGGGTGCATCGGGGCCGTCAGCACCCACGCCGTATTTACGCGTGCGACACAGGCCGGGATTGCAGAAGCTGTTGATCGGCGCGTCTTTGCACTTGTACTTGTAGTCCTTCTTGCCCAGCTGCTTGATGATGACTTGCAACTCGTTGTTGGGCAGCGGTGGCGCAACGTACTTGATGTTGTGCTCAACAAGTTTGTCCTGCCAGTTGGATTCGTTTGCCTTCTTCAAGTACACGGCGATGTTGAAGAGCGCGTTGTTCCGTGTTCCTTCAGGCACGCCCTGTGTGCAGATGGCCTGTAAACACGGCGGCCCGTCCTTGATGGGATGATCAGGCTTCTTGGGCTCTTCCGGCGGCTGGATGTCAGGCTCCTGCACCCACTGCTCGTGAAGCGCGTAGAACTCTTCGAGCGTCGCGGCCGATCCATCATCCTTGATGGCATAGCGCATCGTCTGATCGCCGCCGAAGTACGGCAGGTTCAGGAAGTTGCCGGTGTCGCCGCGCTCAACCAAGATCTCAGCCTGCTTAGGAAAGATCTCGCGCCCTGCTTCGCCGAGCACTGCCGCGGCCGCTTTAAGATAACGCTGCATCTCAGCGGCGGGGATCGGTGCTTTGACAAACAGGAAGACGTGCGCACCGCCGGACTTGCTGCGGCAGACGACGAGCGGTAGCTCCAGTCGTCGGATCTTTTGAATGAGGCCTGTGTGGTCGAGCGGGTACTGATCGATGTCGATGCAGCCCCAGATACAGGAGTTGTCGGCTCGGATCGGGATGATCCCAAGCGACGGCTCCACGCCCTCCAAATGCTTGACCCATAGGTCGTCTGTTGGGGGCTTGCGAACAACCACTGCCTTGCCCGCTTGCTTGCCGTTGCCCTTGGCACCCTCGATGCGATAGGTGCCGTAGGCTACGTCGAGCCCCGCGAAGATCGCCTTGAACCGTGTGATATCAGTCATTTCTTCTTTCTAGGCAAAACGGGGGATGACCCCACAGCCATCCCCCTAGGCAACAATCAGAACGGCACTTCGGACGTCGACTCGGCGCTCTCGTGCTTGACCTTCACTTCGCCCGAACTGATAGACGCGGCAAAGGCCTTGCAGGCCTGGTAGATGTCAGCGGAGTCGACTGGACCCACGCGTTCGATTTCCCATCCAAACCACTTACCTTTGTCGTTAGATTCTGCGGCAGTGGTCAGACGGTAAACCTGACTAAACATCGGTGGGGTGAATAGACCGTTCTTGCCCTGCATCTTCACGGATTGCATCATCGAGTTCCACTTGCGTGACTTCTTCAACTGAGTTGATTTCATCACAATCAGCGCAGGATTTGGAACCCCGTCCTGATCAATCACCATCACGTAGTGATTGGCGCTGTTTTCGATGTAGTTGCCGTTCGGCAGGTAGTCTTTATTGTCGCCCGGTTCGCGAGACGTCTGCGACAGGATGTCGCTCGTGGCCGGGTAGATGTGGACCGGTGCCCCGCTGCCTTGTCCCCGTGGCGCCCACTCAATGTACTGACGGACGTACGCGCAGGGCACAACCAAGATACCCTTCTTGCCGTCAAACAGTTCACCGGTGACGCTGTTCAGGATCATGCCCGGCATGGCGCCGTCCAAGCTTCCAACTTCAGGACTGGTATTGGTGAGCAGTCGCAGGAACGGTAATGCGTAGTCGTCCTGGGTCATGCTGTCAAAACCAGCGCCTGCGTCTTGCTCCAGATCGCTCATGATCGCGAGTGCAGTGGTCGTTTCCTGTTTTGCAATTTCGTTCTTTGCCATGATCATTTCCTTCGTTCGTTAGATTGACTTCGGTGTTGCAATCACAGCCTTCTGGCCGATGAAAACACCGAATAGTTCTGAATCGAGAACTTGTCCTTTCTCGATCCGCTCCTTCACCCAGGCCTTGAGAGTCTGGGGCTCCACCTTCTCGGTTTGCTCGGCGGCAAAGCCTCGCTCTGCAAGAAGTTGAAGTAGTCGTGAGCAGAGCTCGTCTTCCTTGCGGCCGAACCGCACGCTCACTGTGTTCTTGATGATGTCATCAAAGCCATTGTCCCTGAGCCATTGGAAGGCTTCCGCCTGCCGCGCTTTCGGGATGCTCGCGCCGTAGAAGGGCTTGACGTCGATCATGGAACCGTCTTCCATGACGAACTTACGCATGCCTGCTTCGGCCATAGCTTCGGGGATAGTCTTTTCTGTCAAAGCGCGGTAGTTCTCTTCGCGCTCCTTGAGGGACGTCGTGAGGTCCTCGATTTCTTTCTCAAGTAGCTTGGCCCGTCGTGCAAGGGCCGCGATGCCTGTGAGGTTCTCATCAGAGACCTTGAGGGCCCCGGCGTCGTCTTCAAACTGATTGGTAAGCATCGTCGTATTCTCCTTTCTCGAACAGATTCACCTCGATGGGGATGTAGCGGCGTTCGCGCTTGTCCCACTTGAGGCACTTGAAGCGGCCGTGGTTCTTGGCCGCGGCGACTGCGCAGCAGATGCCGATCGCAGAGGGGTCGCCGATGAGCAGAAGATAATCCTCATCGGAAAATTTTTCCAGCTTGCGCTGGATGCGGCGCACAGTAGGCACGACCGAGAACGTCACCTGCGCGTTCGGCGGCAGAATGGTTTCAATCTTGCCGTAGTCAAGTGCGCTGGCAATGTTGTGCGTCGTGGTTTCGGACACGACGTAGACGGTGGGCACTGCAATCTCCTTTCTCAAAACGAGTCCGCAGTGTACACTGAGCATCCGGTTGGTTGTCAAGCCCCGTTCAGAAAGAGAGACATCATGGACCAATATCTCAGCACCTATCCGTTCAAGAACAAGCCCTTCGCGCATCAAGCGGCCTACCTCGAACGCTTCTGGAATCATCGTGTTGCCGCGCTGTTCGCGGACATGGGCACGGGCAAGAGCTTTATGCTCATCAACAACATTGCCCTGCTCTACGACAAAGGCAAGATCAACGCGGCGTTGATCGTTGCACCCAAAGGCGTGTATCGAAACTGGGTCGACACTGAGATTCCAAAGCACCTGCCCGATCACGTGGTCTATCGCATGGCCATCTGGGCCGCATCACCACGCAAGGCAGAGAAGCTTGCACTCGATCGACTGTTTGAGGTGACCGAGGATCTCAAGATCCTGGTCATGAACATCGAGGCGTTCTCTACGAAGCGGGGCTTTGAGTTTGCAGTGCGATTCTTGCTGGGACACACCGCTCTGATGGCGATCGATGAGAGCACGACCATCAAGACGCCAGGCTCTGCGCGCAGCAAGAATACTGAGAAGGCCGGCATCGGCGCTTACTATCGTCGCATCCTGACAGGCTCTCCCGTGACGAAGAGCCCGATGGATCTGTACCAACAATGTGCTTTCCTGTCCGATGACTGCTTGGGTCTGCATAGCTACTACGCGTTCCAGGCGCGGTACGCGGTCATCGTTGAGCGGCAGTTGGCCACGCACAGCTTCAAGCAGATCGTGGGCTACCGCAGACTGGATGAGCTCAAGGAGAAGCTCGATAACTTCAGCTTCCGCGTAAAGAAGGAAGAGTGTCTGGATCTGCCTGACAAGCTATACGTCAAACGCGAAGTCGATCTCACTGACGAACAGGCCAAGGCCTACAACCAGATGAAGACGCTTGCGCTTGCACAACTAAACGGCAGTGTTGTCAGCACGGTCAACGCACTGACGCAGTTGATGAGACTCCATCAGATTGTCTGCGGTCACGTGAAGATGGACAACGGCGATGTTGTTGAACTGCCGAACCACCGCATTGACGAACTGCTGAACATCATCGAAGAGACGGACGGCAAGATCATCATCTGGGCCACCTATCGTCACGACATCGAGGCCATCAAGCTCGCGCTGCAGAAGGCCTACGGCATGGAGGCAGTGGGCACGTACTACGGTGACACGGAAGGCGATGAGCGCCAGCGCGTGGTGGCGGACTTCCAAGATCCTGACAAGCCGCTTCGCTTCTTTGTCGGCAACCCCAGCACGGGTGGCTATGGCCTGACGCTGACCGCGGCCAATACGGTTGTCTACTACAGCAACAGCTTTGACCTCGAGAAGCGGTTGCAATCCGAGGACCGCGCACACCGCATCGGCCAGACAAAGAACGTGACCTACATCGATCTTATTGCGCCTGGAACAGTGGACGAAAAGATCGTCAAAGCGCTTCGGGACAAGATTGACATTGCCACCCAAGTTCTTGGAGAGGACATCCGCCAATGGCTCATCTGATCCGCCACGCTAACCAGTTCAACTATCCCTTCATCGCCCGTGAGGACACGCTCACCGGCCGCATCTACAAGGTGCCCGGCTTCCAAGGCGTTCCGTCCGTCACCACGGTCCTCGATCGCACGAAGGATAAGGCCAAACTGAAGGAATGGGAGGATCGGGTCGGAAAAGAAGAAGCCGACCGCATCAAGCGGGATGCAGCGTATGTGGGCACTCACATGCATTCCGCGATTGAGGCGTTCCTGATCCGTGATACGTTAGACGTGGGCCAGGATTGGTTAGCCACCAAAGGCCATCAGATGGCATTTACGTTGATCAATGCCTTCTTTCGCAACATTGACCTCGTCCATGGATCGGAAGTCGGGCTTCATTACGATGGCCGTTATGCGGGGACGACCGACATGGTGGCGGAGTACCGTGGGAAACTCGCGATCGTGGACTTCAAGCAGTCGCTGCGCCCGAAGCGGCATGAATGGATCACGGACTACTTCCATCAGCTCGCGGCCTATGCGTGTGCACACGACCGGATGTTTGGGACGAAGATCGATTACGGGGTAATACTGGTCGCTGTCCAAGACGGAAGCGTACAAGAGTTCACCACCGCTGGGCGGGAGTTCGAGGACTTCCGCGCCCAGTGGTGGGATCGTCTTAGCCGGGCGGAGGAGCTTGCGGAGCCTGCGCCGCCATCGCGCTGATGGTGTCAAACGGGAAGAGCGACTGCAGCATGGCGCGGCTCTGCGAAGGCGCTCCCGGGGGTGCACCACCGCCCTGACCACCGCCTTGGCCGCCCCCTTGACTGAGCCCGGGCACGCCGCGCGTGGTGGGTGCTGGTGGGAGTTGACGCAAGGCCTGTGCTGCGCGGCCCTGGAACATTGGGCCGGTGGACTGAGGCATGTTGGGCGGGAACATAGACTCTTCGGGAGGCTCGGGCGCGGCTGCCGTCAGGCCAGAGGTGAGCAGGTAGCTACGCATCTTCTTGGCAAGCTCAAGTGACTCACGCTGCGTGCGCCCACGCTTGAGCATGTCAGCCATCATCTGCGGGTTTTGCGTGGCCTTTTCGATGATACGACGCATCTCCAGCATGGGCATCTGGTCAAACATCTGGCGCATGTACTTAGAGCCCGCAGAGGCTGCAATCAGCGAGCCTGGGCCGCTGCTTGCCGCGACGCTGCCGATGCGCGAACCGATCACACGAAGCGCCAGGTCCTCGATGGCTGATGCACCGGTCATGAAGTTCTCGATTGGCACATTGGCCTCGAGCCCTTTTTCAATCCGGATCATCGGATCTAAGATGCGCTTGAGGTTCTTGAGCTCTGTCAGCGACATCAGGCCCTGACTGCGCATGATGTTGACGATCGACGGCTGGCCACGTGAGATCGGCTCAAACAAGAGCTTTTGATACTCCGTTGGGCTGAACTTGTCGTTGCCGCCAGCGTTCTTGTACAGATACTCATAGACGATGGATTTCATGCCATCCATCGCCTCCTGTCCATCTGCTTTGGCAAGCTTCACAAGACGACCGAAGTCGCGCGCACTGTGCTTGCCGTTCATCGCAGTGGTAATCGCCTCGACCGGATCCTCGCCCGCGGCCAGCACCTTGGCGAACGCGGTCTGACTACGCAGATCCTTGTTCATCGCGCTGTTCTGCATGCGCACGAGTTCAAGGGCATTCTGCGCCTGGTTGGCATCTTGCAGAGTAGCGGTGAGGCCCAGACGATCCAATAGTTCACGATTCTCGTTTACGAACTGCGTCATTGCAGCCGGGTTGACCTCAGAACGCACGGTCCCCGTCACGGGGTCGTTGACCTGACGAAGCGTCTTGGCTGCTGCGCCAAGCAAGATGGAGCGCTGCGCGTTGGTCATTGTCTGAAGCGACTCATCGGACAACTGGGCCAGAGGCTCAAGGCCTTTTGTGATTCCGTCATTCGGGCCCAACCGCTCCAACGCATCTTCGTACATGCGACGCGGGAAGCGAATGGCATCCATCACGTCGTCCATGCGCTGCGTGTCCTGGCGCAGACGCGCGACAATCTGCTCTGGCGACAACCTCTCTGCGCCCCGTGGATTGACCGACATGATGTCGTTCGCATAGGTACGGGTGAAGGTGTCGTTCAGTGCCTTGGAAAAAGAGCGCGCTTCATTTAGCAGCGGACTGTCCAGCTGCCTTAAGTCTTCCAACAGACCGTCGGCGACCCTTGAGTAGATGTTGGCATCACTGAGTTCGCCCTTGGCCCGCGCGACACGGGCTAAGTCCAAAAGCTCGGATCGATTGTTCAACAGATCGATCGCATGCATAGGCTTGAGCTGGGGTAAAAAGTTGTGCGGAACAGCCCCAGTCTCTATGGCCTCTGCCGATCTTGCTCCATTCTTGTAACGAATGAAATTATTCTTGTTGACATCCATGCTTTGCATGATGTTTCGCAGTGCGGCAGGCAATAAGTCAAAGTTAGCGTCGCTCTTCGTTTTGACGGCATCCAAGAAGACGGCCGCAGCATTGGATGGCTTGATCTGCAAGGGATCAGTAGGTCCGATCCCGGCCTGTGAAGGAATGAGCCCAATATCCAAGCTCTGCTTGAAGTCCTTGACCTCAAAGTAGTCGCGATAACGCTGGTTGTGCTTCACCCGCGCCATCGCCTGCTCTTGCGTCTTGCCCTCTCCTTTCCAGTCGGCGAGCATCTTGAACGCATCTTCTTCAAGATCCGGATACTGCTTGATCATACCTTCCAGACGGTTGTACTCGTCCTGAGTCATCTTCTTGCTTTTGAGCATGTCGGCAAACAGACGCTCTTTGGACGGTCCACGGTTCTCGGCCAGTAACTGCTGGAGACCGGTATTCCAAAACTCCCGCTCGACCATGCGGGCGTTGTCCAGTGCCAGACCAACTTCTGACCGCACGACATCGCCGATCTCTCGCCGATCCGCGACATTGGCAGCGGGGATCCGGCTGATCCGGTCCGCGGCCCGCGCTTCAGCAGCAAACAGCCGGTTGGCTAGCACCTGGCGGAAGCTGTCATCCCGCAGTTGTGCGGCTGCTTGCAGGGCCGCAGGATCGCCTGTGTTCTCAAGGCGTTGAACGAGCACGCGCAAGGCCGTGAAAGCCTCTTTTGCCTGCGCCATGGTTTCGGGCTTGTATCGATCCGAACCGATCGCCAACCGCGCTTCCAAACCTGCCAGCGTCCGGTTGTTGGTCTTCTGCGCGGCCGTCATGTTGGGCACGCCCGGAAGGTTGTCAGTCTCCAGCGCTCGAATCAGCGCTGGAATGTTTTCGCCGTTTTGCTCCAGCAAGTCGTAAAGCGTGTTGATGGCACGGCTCTGCTGACGCTGCGAAACGGCCTCGGTCACAGCCTGACGCTGCCCTTGGAAATCCGTCATCCAAGAGACCGGATTGATCGCCTGTAGAAGCTTTGGGCTGACGTTCGTAACGGCGTTCTGCACGATCGTGGCCGGCAGTTGAAACGATAGACCCCCGATAAGGCCCCCACCGGCTTGCGCCAGAGGGTCACCAGGGTTTAGTCCTTCGCCCACACCTGCCCCGATCCCCGCGCCAAGGCTCATGATGCCTTCGGCGGTCATGTATGCACCCGGCGACTTACGAGCGGACTCGCCAATACTGGCAATGAGTTGACCCACACGGCCAGAAGTCTGCCCTGCCGCGGGCAGCCCAAATGCCAAAGGCGCTGTCATCAGGGAGTCAGCGAAGAACTTAGTCCCGACACGTAGCGGCGACCCCTCGGGTGGCGTGGGAGGCAACGTCTTCTTGGCCTGCTCGCCCATGAGCCAGCCGGTAAAGAGCCCTGCCCCTAATCCCGCAGCAGCGCCGAGCGGGTTACCCCCCGTAGCAGCAGCGCCGAGTTTCATCCCCATCAAGCCCGTGCCCAGTGGCGCGCCAGTCTCCGCTACTGACTCCAATGCGCCAGTCAGCATCTCCCGGCCAGCACTGGGACCACCCGTGGTCGATGAGCCAAGGACCATGCGCTCAAAGTCGTCCGGATTGAAGGCAGGCGCTTGGGCCGTGGTCAGCGGCTCGGGAGCCCCGGCCGCAGCCGGAGAGGCACCGGCGAGAGGGTCGAACGGGCTGATATCGTCTGGATTCATCTCGCTTACCTTTACCGAGTCTTCTGGCGGAGCACCGGGCCATTGGGGCCATTGAACACGAACCACGAGCCCGCTGGCAAGTTATTGAACAGCGCTTGGCCAGTGGGAGACCGTTCGACGCGCGGAATGTCGGCCGTACCCAAAAGAGACCGGATCTGACGAGCCTCGTTGTAGTCCTGAGCAGCCTTTTGCAAGGCCGAACGCGGCAGCGTCGCGTCTTCGTAGCTACGACGGGCACGGTTCTCTACGGACTGCAACAGCCCGTCCAAGCCCATCAGACGATTGCGGTACGACTCAGGGTTGTCGATCAGCTGCGGCAGGAGCTCGAGATCGCCCATGATCTGACGGCGCTCGCCCTCCGTGAAGCGATCGCCCACCGCCAGCGAACGCGTGAGCTGGTTGACACCTGCACGCAGGAAGGATGTGGCCTGCTGCTCGCCCGGCGCGAGATCCCCGAGCAATGGGAACTTGGCCACGAACGACGCTGTGACCGGAACAATGCCAGTACCCTTGCCGGCCACGTTGAAGAACGTAAAGGGGCGTTCTTCTGGCGTAAGCGTGACAGGTCGCGTATCCAAAGGCGGCCGTGGCGGCCCAGGCGGCGCTGCGGGTGCCGCAGGTGCCGGTGCTGTGGCAGGAGCAGCGGCCGCCGGTGCCGGCGCCTCTCCTGTTGCAGGTGCCGGTGCTCCCCCTGCTGCTGGGGTTGTAGCGCCCGCTGCGCCCGCCCGTTGTTGCGGCGGAATGAGATCAGTCATCCCTCTTGCACGTAGTGCGGTGATCAAGTACTGCGGCAGCGTCGGATACTGTTCGTACGAGTTGCCCAGCGCATCCAGGCCCGTGCGACGATTGGCGGTGAGGTAGTTAGTAACCGCCGTCTCAAACATTCGATCCTGCTCTGGGCTGAGCGTACCCGCACCAAAGCCCGGCGCTAGAGAAGTAAAGATGTTGAGCGTCGTGCCCGTGATGCCGCGACCAAAGCCCGGGGTCATCGCCGCCTGCGCACGCTCCGCGGTAATCTGCAACATCGTGGCGTTCTTTTCCACGGCATTGAGTCGACTGGTCGCATTGCGCTCACTGGCAATCAACTCACGCGACGCGCGATCCGCATCGTCCGCTTGCTTCCGGGCCGCGATCAGTTGATCTTGCAGTGCCTTCCGCGCGTCGATGCCCAACTGCGTGTTCTGCAACCGCGCTTCGATCTCCTGCACTTGACGCTGTGCAGCAGCAGCAAGCCCTTCCTGCTGCATCCGCTCACGCGAGGTGATCTGTAGGCCTGAGCGGAGGTTCGCGCCTTCCTGCCGGATGTTTTCGAGCTGGGCTCGCGCTTCAATACCTTCTCTGGCAACCCGATCACGACGCTCGTCAGCAGACTCCTTGACCGCCTGACCGCTCAACTGACCTACCAGTTTCTCGCGCCGCGCTTCAAGCTGCTGGTTCATGCGCTTGATGTTCTCGACTTCCTTCTCCGCCGCACCCAACGCAGCAGTCTTGACCGCACGCTCACCCTTCTCGAGTTCCCCGAGCCGCGCGCCAATCACAGCAGGCAAGCCCTGTACGGCTCCTGCAGCGCGCGACAGAAGACTGCCACGCAACGGACGGCCGCGCTCATCAACGTTGGCTGCAAAGCCAAATCCACGCTGCGCCAGATCAAACAGCATCTGCGCTTGCGTCAAGTCCCGCGAATCGCCGAGCAGGGCACGATATGCCGGCAATTTTTGCTCATAAAGCGCTTTGACATCCGGCACTGCCTGCGGTGTTGCAGCCAACGTCTCTTGTATGCGCTGCCGAATGGCGGCTTGAACTTGGGGATCGAAGAATCGACCTGACGCTGCTGCGGACGGCGTTTCCTCTTCAGCAGGGGTCACGCCGTCCTCATCAGACCCCGCTTGAAAACGTTGAACGACCAGACCGCCTTTGGCCATGCCAATCGGTGCCGGCATACCCCCTCCGGGGGGCCCCGGCGGCGGTCCAGGCGGCATGCCGCCTCCCGGCGGTGCACCACCCATCAACGCGGCAATACCTCCCTGGTCCGCGGGCGGCGGTCCAGGCGGCATGGCCATTGGAGGCTGGGGCCCTTGGGCCATGGGCGCTGATTGGGGAAGCCCACCAATGCCGCCACCGCCTTGCTGTGCGAGCACCGGTTGCAGCATCGCGAGCACGGGCTCGGGCGTCTCAGAGGCAGCCGCGTAGCCGACGAGGTCAGCGAGCTCCTCGCGACGCGCATCGATCGAACGCATGTCACCGCGCAGATTGTTCATCAGGATTTCAGGGGAGTCGGGACGACGC
>Ga0315909_10008285_pt1 | contig 11412 bp, 10 predicted proteins | sample LakEriMetagenome_11_FD_203527 | JGI IMG/M metagenome (GOLD analysis project Ga0315909, IMG submission 203527) | Freshwater fungal communities from buoy surface, Lake Erie, Ohio, United States - Buoy 2 MA125 | ecosystem: Environmental > Aquatic > Freshwater > Lake | place: USA: Lake Erie, Ohio...
CTAACTTCAACGATTTCTTAATCTCTTATGTAGGTGGTAAAGTAGCAGAAGCAACTGAACAATCTATTTGGCAAGGTACTAACGTGAACGGTCAATTCCTTGGTTTTGAATCTGCATTCTCTGCATCAATTGCAGCAGGTGGTGCAACTGCAGTATTAGCAGCAAAATCTGGAAGTATCGTTATCTCTGGTAGTGTGACTTCAGCAAATGTATTAGACAAATTAAATTCAGTTGTAAACACAATCCCTGATACCGTTTATGGTAAAGAAGATGTATTGTTGTATGTATCTACAAATGTAGCAAAAGCATATCAGCAAGCATTAGCAGGTGGTGCTATCGGTGCAAACGGATGGAACAACCAAATGAACGTGGGTGAGAAGCCTTTCAACTTCAATGGTATCGAAATCGTTCTTTGCCCTGGTATGAGTGCATCTAAAATCGTTGCAGCTCAGAAATCAAACTTATTCTTCGGAACAGGTTTATTATCTGACCATAACGAAGTAAGAGTATTAGACATGGCTAACTTGGATGGTTCACAAAACTATCGTATCATAATGAGATACACAGCAGGTGTTCAGTTCGGTATCGGACAAGACATCGTGTACTATGGTGCATACTAATCAATTAACTAACACATTAAAATTAAAGTATTATGGCTTGTAATTTATCAGCTGGAAGAAACGAAGTGTGTAAAGATAGTATCGGTGGTCTAGCCGGCGTATACTTCTTAAACTACACTACCGGGTCTTTCACTAAAAACGGAAGCGGAGAAATCACCGCATTTCCTTCTGGTAGCACCGTTTATTACTATCAGTTGAAAGGAACAAGTGCATATACTGAAACCGTGAACACTTCAAGAGAAAACGGAACAACATTCTTCTCACAAGAATTAGTATTGAACTTGAAGAAGTTGACTAACGAAATGACGACTCAATTAAAGCTTATGGCTTATGGTAGACCTCAAATCGTTGTATGGACAATGAACGGAGATGCTTTGTTAGTTGGTGAAGTAGAAGGTGCAGATATGACAGCAGGAACAATTCAAACTGGAGCAGGTATGGGCGATTTGTACGGATACAGCGCCACATTTACTGGTCAAGAAAAATTACCAGCAGCATTTATCAGCGGCTCTACAACAACAAATCCATTCGCAGCATTGACAGGTAATGGATTACCTACAATTGTGTATGGAACTAATAGCTAAAGCAGTATATCGCTTAATATAATTAAACCCTACTCTTAATTGAGTAGGGTTTTTTTGTTTTAACTATTTTCACTTCAATGATTGTTAAATAATAAATAATTTCACATAATGCTTACTTATTTTCTCGGTGGGTATAACTCATACAACATTAGAACCAAGCAAATACCATCTGGCAGCAACATAATGGTTGTTTATACAGAAAATATGACATCATTAGATGATTATGCATTTAATGCTGGTAGTTGGTCATATAACGAATGCGAAAGTATGGTTGGTATCACATTTAATTTAGAAATACCATTAAATCCAATACCAGGAGATGAATATAGAATGTGGTTGAGACCTGCAATAACGAGTTCAACAACTCCATATACACTTTATGACTCAATTTGGAATGGTTCACTTCAGGTATTTGCATCACAAAGTGTAAATAAACCTGCATATGTAAACCAAATACCAATTGCTAATGCAGGTGAAGACCAAATACCATGTGAAATATCTCGTCAATCGGAAAATGAGTATGTATATTATGAAAGTGATTGTCCACAACCTGGTCCTGTAACTACATCAACGACAACAACTGCAGGCCCAACTACTACAACTACTTCAACGACATCTACGACTACGTCTACGACATCAACAACGAGTACGACATCTACAACAACAACATTAGCTCCAACAACGACAACTACAACAACTGCTTCGCCTGTTGATTTAGTATTCTATTTTGGAAATCAAATAGGTGGACAAGGATTTGATGTATGTTGGTCAGGAAGTAATTCATCAGGAACTGGAATTGGTATTCAATTTGCAGAACTAAAAACATTTATGAGTTCAGATGCAGGTTGCACAACTCCATACGGAACAAGTTGGGATTTAAATCCAGGTGGAAGAGATTTCTTCTTCAACGCAGGAACAATGAGTAGTGGAACTTGGTCAACTACTTCGGGAGGCTCATTATCACCAGGTAATTTTTATAGAACAAGAATTAGCGGTAGTGTTAGAATAGATGTTGGAGGATTTTCTCCATACGAAACATTTGATTTAACAGGAACTCAATATAAGGATATAACATACAATGGTAAAACTGCTAGAGTATTAGGACCAAATTGCACATTAAATAACACAGCAGGATGTTAATAAAAATAGAATATGAAACAAAAAACAGAATTTTCAGTAGTAAACATTAGTGGTAACAACGCATTACCCATAATCAGAGAGGATACAAAAACCAGATACAACTGGATACCTTTCGGAGTATTTGGCCAAGATGATTTTTTTGGAATAACAAATCTATGCTATAATCAATCAACAACAACTGCAGCATGTATTGAAGGTATTGCTGATTTGATTTATGGTAAAGGTTTATATTCAAAGAATGAAGGGTTTAACGATACTCTAAATCGTTTAATACCACAAGAAGATGTTAAGAGAGCAGCATTTGACCTAAAGTTATTTGGTAATGCAGCTTGGCAAGTATATTGGAATGATGACCATACAAAAATCATTAAGATATATCATGTACCTGTTCAAACACTTCGTGCTGAAAAGATTTATGATACACCTCGTATCCAAAATTATTATTATTGTGTAGATTGGAATGACCAAAGAAAGGTAAGAGATAAAAAAAGAATACCTGCGTTTGGAACATCATCAGAGAAAATGGAAATCTTTTGGATTAAAAATTATTCTCCAAATCTATACTATTATTCCCTACCTGATTGGGTTTCAGCAATGCAATACTCAATCATTGAGGGAGAGCTCTCTAATCTTCATTTAAACTCAATAGAGAACGGGTTCCTGCCTGTTTTAATGTTAAACCTTAATAATGGTGTACCTGCTCCTGAAGAGAGACAAACGATAGAAGATTTGCTTTACGCAAAGTTTACAGGAACTAATAATGCAGGTAAGTTTATGGTTTCATTCAATGATGACCCTGCAACTAAACCAACTTTGGACGTTATTAATGTAGATAATCTGCATGAGAAGTTTAAGTATGTTGCAGAATATGCACAGGATAGAATATTAGTAGGACACAGAATTACTTCACCACTTCTTTTTGGTATCAGAACCCAAGCAAATGGTTTCTCATCTCAATCTGAAGAAATGAAAACAGCATTTAGTATCTTACAAACAATGACTATTGCACCATTCCAAAATATACTTATTAATTCAATGGATTATATTCTTCGTGAAGGTGGATATGGTGGAGAATTAGAATTATACTTTGAACAATTAACTCCATTAGTAATTCTTTCTCAAACTGCAGAAGAAACAGGTCAGACTGTATCACAGGTAGAAGAAGATGTAAATGATAGTATGGAAAATCCAGCTACAACAGAGGATGAAACAACTACTGATGTGCAAGAGATTAAACCAGATGAACCTATTTCAGCATTTAATATGATGGAATTTAACACAAAAGAATACGAAATTTATAAATAAAATAAACTATGGCTTACGCACTTTTTATTAGTAGAAACGATATAATCAAAAACACTCCATTACAGGGTGCAATTGATGCTGATGCATTACTTCCATTTATGAGAACTGCACAGGACAAATATATCAAAAACCTTTTAGGAACTGTCCTATTTGATTATTTGCAATTACAGATATCAAATGGAACACCTTTCACAGGGTATTACAAAGAATTAATGGATGAATATGTAAAACCAACTATGATTTGGTATGCATGTGTAGAATATATTCCATTCTCTTCTATTCAGTTTAAATCTAATGGTGCTGTAAAGCAAACATCTGAACAGGGTAATGCTCCTGATAAAACTGAAATAGATTATCTTCTTCAGAAAGCACAAGCAAATGCTGACTACTATGCACTTCGTATGCAAAACTATTTAATTTCATATTCACAAAATATTCCACAATACCTTGAGTCTGTTGGTAATCAAACACAGATATATCCAGACCAAACAAATCAATATTTTCAGGGAATACAATTATAATACATGCCAAACTATTTACAAAATAATCAGGGAGTCAATTATACACTACTCTATAATGTTTTAGAGTATTTTAAAACAATTGGAACTAATCATCCACAAATCGCAAAGGTAACAACTGGCGATATTCAGATTGTTGATGATAGAGAGTTTCCAATGTATCCACTAATGAATGTGAATGTATTAAGCACAACATTTAGTGGAACAACTTCTTTGCATGAGATACAATTGGTAGTTGCGGACAAGATTAAAAATAGACCTGACGAAAGTGGCACCGCAATCAATGTTGCAGAATATGATTGGAACCAACAAACAATAGATTTTTATGGTGTTGATGACACGGTAGATATTCTTGCAAATACACTTGCAATACTTAATGACCTTACATCATTCACACAATATTCAGTGCAATCATTTGATATTACAGATGATATACTAAATGAGCCATTTGTAGACCGTTTTAATAATGGTTTAGCAGGTTGGGTTTCAACATTTACACTTATTGCACACAACGATAGACCAAGATGTTTATATGACCTATATCCATCATCTTCTTATTATAACCATCCTAATTGTTAATGGCTAGAAAGAGACCTATTGCATTAGACCAGATTGCAAAGAGAATAAGAACTCTTGCAGCAACCATTGCTCCATACGATACAGGTAACTTATCCAATAAAATAAAATCCTATAATACATTGGATAGAATGGTTAAATGGAATGATAAAACATTTGATAGTAAGGTTACTCTTTTCTTTGCACCACCAGGTGCCCGATATGGACAATTTTGGAATAAACCATATGGTAGAGGTAAAGGAACAACTGCAACTATAAAAAAGAGATATCCTGCTAATTTTGATTATGCTGAAAAAGCATTTAAAGATAGTGATGTAAAACGATTATATAAAGCGTTTGCAAAATCAATAGGAAAAGAAATAGCAAGTGACTTAAGGAAAAGTGTTAGAACAGCATAACCATCAACTATTTTTTCTTACAAATCGGTTATATATTAAACATTAGTAATGGCTTTAACAATTGTTCAAACTCCTGCTACTTGTTCTCTAGCACAATCACCAATAGTATTTTCTGTTATAGAGACATCTGGCTCGCTTACATATAATAATGCGTTTCAATATATTTGTGATTTAAGTTATTGGACTGGCAGCGAAAGCAGTTCAGGAAGTGTGGATTATGTTCTTGCAAAATATCCTAATACATCTTTGTATGGAATATTTGATATAAGTAGAATTATAAATTCAACACTACAAGACCTTGCACAAGTTAATACTTCTAATGTAATTTTTTACAAAGTTGCATTTGGATGGCAGTATCTTTCAGGAAGTAGTTATATAACAAGTTCTTATGTAAGTTCATCTGTGTATAAAGCATTAGATGGATATGCAATATTTCAAGAACCAATTGGACAACCTATAAGTGCAAAAACTCCACATTGGCCACTAATGACAGATGGACCGGCAACACAATCTGCATTCACTACAAATAAAGGTGTAACAGGTGTGTATGTTGGTGTAGCAAATTCAGGCTCACAACCTAATAGAATAAAATATACTTCTGATATATCACAGACCGCATATTATACTTTGAGCGGGTCAACTTCATCTTCAGGTCAAATACAAAGTTATCCACTATTTCCTTCACAATCAGGATTTCCTTTAAGTGGTAGTTATTCAACTTATACAATACAAGCACAATCAGGCAGCACTGATTTAGGACAATCTCTAACTTATAATATAGTTTGTGAGCAAAAATATCCTAACATTCGTATCAAATGGAAAAACAGATACGGACAATTTGATTGGTTTAACTTTAATATGGTTAATAGACAATCATTCAATACAACGCGTAAAACATATCAACCTCAATTAGGAACATGGCAAGGTAGTTCATTACAATATAATAACTACGATAGTTCAATGTTAAATTATATATCTGACTCAACTCAAACAATTATGGTAAATACAGATTGGGTTGATGAGGCGTATAATGAAATATTCAAACAACTATTGGTATCTGATGAGGTTTATTGGATATATGATGAAGCGGATGGTGATTTAAGACCAATAACAATCCGAACAGATAGCATTACCTTTAAAACAGGTGTGGTAGATAAAGTAATCCAATACGCATTTGAATTTAATTGGGGACAAGCTTATAAACTTATTATCTAATGGGTATAATATCAACACAAGGTTTTGTTTATAGATTAATTGCAAATGGAGATACGCAATTAGACTTATTTGAAGATGAGGATATATTCTTGTCGGATAATGTTACAGGTCTATTTGATTTAGGCGTTCTCCCTGCAGACTTTACTCGTCAGATTACCGTCCCTGGTACAAAAGTAAATAATGCGTTCTTTGAGCATGTTTATGATATTTCAGTTGAAAACCCGTTCTTATTTGCAACAAATGAAAAAGTTCCATGCTATTTTGACTTCGGTGCTTTTATACTTGCTGATGGATATCTACAATTAAATAAAGTAAATGTACTTGCAAACAAATATATTGACTCATATGAGATAACAGTCTATGGTGGGTTATCATCATTTGCAAGACAAATCAATAGAAGTTTCTTAACTGAATTATCTACACTATCACAATATAACCACACCGCATCTTATGATAATATTACAGCAAGTTGGAGTGGTGGTTTATTCAATGGAAACATTGTTTATCCTCTTGCAGATTATGGAAGTGGTTATCAGTTTACACAAGGTAGTTTAGTTACCTATGGTATGAATACTTTGGATGGTGCATTGACAGTGCAAAACTTTAAACCTGCTATAAGAACTAAAGCAGTATTAGATGCAATATTCCAAGAAGCAGGATTTACTTATTCTTCTTCATTTATAAATGGTGGTGCTTTGGATGATGTGTATATGGTTTGTAATTATGCACTTAAATACCCAGAATTTAATGGTGTTGATTTGGAAACTTTTGGTAAAATAAAAGTAGGGCCAATATCAGGTAGTGGAATGACAGATGTAACTCTGGCATCAGGTAGTTGGACTACACTAAATTGGTACAACGAATTATCTGATGTACAAGGTTTTTATAATGATGGAACATATAGAGTTACTAAAAGAAGTAACCTTTCAGGCGTACTAAACATAAATGTAAATGTAAGTTGCTCTGTAAACAATATGCCAGGAACATTTTCGGCAAATGGAACATGGGGATTAAGAATGGTACAAACAGGTAGTTTTACTCCTGTTGCAACTATTGCATTACAATCATTTATTAATTTCTTTGACCAATTACAACAAAGTAGAACAGGTGGTATAAATACAACATACGAATTATCACAGCAATTTAAATTATTTGATATACCTGTTGGTGATTATTATTTTCAAATCAGGCAATCACCTAATAACGCACCACCTACATCGCAACCCCTTGTAACTCTTGACCCTGGTTCTACAACTAAATCTTATATAGAGGTAAAGCAAGTTGACCAAGCAGCAGATGGGCTTATTATGGATATACCTGCGAATATGCCTTTTGGTACAAATGGAATTAAACAAATTGATTTTATTGTAGGATTACAAAGAAAATTTAATTTAGTAATCTACCCTGATAAAACTAAAAATAGCCAATTTATTATAGAGCCATTTGTTAATTGGTATAAGCAAGGTGAGATAAAAGATTTTAATAAATACATTAATTTAGACCAAAAAATAGAAGTAATTCCTGCAAATAATCTTGCTGTAAACCAATTAAACTTTGGCGATACACTTGACCAGGATTATATTTCACAACAATTCAGTAAAGCAGCAAATAGAGAATATGGTAAAACATATTATACAGATACACAAAACTTTTTCTCACAAGGTAAGTTTGAAGTAAAAACAACATTTGCATCTTCACCTCTAATTAAAATAGCAGGTACAGGTCTTTCAGGAAGTGTTGGTGGTATTATTCCTCCTGTTATTTCTTATCAATATGTTATTGGTGATAGAGGATGGTATGATAATGCATCAGCATGTTCACAAACTTATTACTATCCAACTATTGTATATGCTATTGAAAATGACCCACAAAATGTTACTCAATTGTATGCAGATAGTAATTTAACTACCGTATTTGATGGTGGTTTCTCTTATTGGAAATTTGGTTATCCTTATTTCTTCCAAAAATATTCAGCATTTATTGACTCTACTGGTCAAGTTTCATTATTACAATCTTGCTAATATGTCACAGATAATTCCTATAAACATACCAACTTACATTTCCGACCAGAATTATAATCCTAGTCGTGTTTTACCACGTTTGTTTTATTATAATGGTTTGGTTGATTGTGAAACTTACTATATAGAAAGTGGGTCACTTACTCAATCAGGAGTTACTTATGCACAAACGAGTTTTCCATATTTTGATAATTACAATGTAGTAACAGGTAGTTTCCCAACAGCAGGAAGTAAATCACTTCTTTTTAATAACGAAGCAGTTGCATATGGTGCTTTACCTTCATCATCGCTTTTTTTAGAATATTGGGACAGTTATGTTTCTCTTCTATATAATCCAAAAACAAGATTAATAAATTGTTCAGCAATCATTCCTCTTGCAGATTATTTCAAAATGGAACTTAATGATATTGTAGAGTGGAGAGGTAATTATTATCACCTTCGTGCAATAAACAATTATAATTTATCTAACGGAGAATGTCAATTACAACTATTAGGGCCAATATTAGGAGATATAATGGGTGGTATTTTACCAAAAGATTGTGGATTTAATTTTGTAGTTGAAGATGCTACCGAATACCTCATAACATATTATATATTTGCAGGAGGTGGAGGAGGTGGAAGAGCCTCAACACCTGCAGGTTATGCCGGAGGCGGTGGAGGTGGTGGAGTTATTAGTGGGTCTATGTTTATACCAACCGGAAGTGCATTTCCAATTGTAGTTGGTAGTGGAGGAACAGGATTTATTGCAGGTGCAGGCCCTGGTGGTAGTGGAAGCGTTTCTTCTGGATTTGGATATACCGCATTAGGCGGAGGCGGAGGTGGCGGTGGTGCCACACCGAATGGTGGTGATGGTGGATGTGGAGGCGGTGGTGCTTACAATGGACAAGGAGGAACAGGAAGTATGGGATATAATGGTGCTGCTGGTGAAGCCAACAGAGGTGGCGGAGGTGGTGGTGGAACTGCAAATGCAGGAACCTTACCTATTGCAATAGGTGGTGGTAATTATAGAGGTGGAACAGGTGGTGATGGTATTAAATTTGGAATACCTGCGTATCAAATCACTTCTTCATTTTATTGGGGAGCTGGCGGTGGAGGAGGTGGTGCACAAGCAGTTGCAAGTTCTTGCGGATTAGGAGGCTCTCCTACCTTTGCCGGATATATGGGTGGTAAAGGTGGTGGGAATACAAATTGTAACCTCGGTGGAACAACAGCTATGTCAGCAACTACAGGGCAAGGATTTGCTGGTGGTGGCGGAGGTGGTGGTGCTGGTACATTTAGTGCAGGTAGAGGTGGTAATGGAGACCAAGGTTCTGTATGGATTAGTTATTCAGGAAATGTTCAAAGAGGAACTGGAGGAACGGTCTATATTTCAGGAAGTTTAGTTTTCCATCAATTTATGTCATCCGGAAATTATAATTCATAATATGGTATATTTTGCTAAAATAGAAAATAATATTGTAACTAATGTTATTGTTTTAAGTGATGAAAACAAAAACAATGGTGCTGAATACATACAAAATGTATTGAGATTATCAGGCGAATGGATAGAAACATCAATAGATAATCAATTTAGACAATGGTATGCAAGTCCAGGATTTATTTATGATAGAGAGAATGATTTATTTTATCCTCCACAACCAACTCCAAGTTGGGTGTTAAATAAGGAGAGTTGGATTTGGGAAGCACCGATACCATACCCTGAAGATAATGAATGGGTATATTATTGGGAAGAAACAGAATTAAATTGGATTAAAGGACATAAGATAGAAGATAATGGCTAATATAACAAAACAAATAAGATTAACAGAAAAAGGAAACACGTCAGGGCCAAACTATGACATATTTTATTCTTTGGATTGTGTTAATTATTTGTATGCCACAGGTGGTATAAATGCATACTTACCATTTCCAAATTCCACGGTTAATGTTGAATACCCTGAAAGTTCTTCGTGTATAAAATTAGTAGATAAAAGTCCACTTTGTAATAGCGGTAGTGTTATTGTAGTTGTAGGAACTACTTCAACAACAACAACTACGACAACGACATGTGCACCATGTTGTACAGGAAGTATAACATCAATTACAGATGCTGGTGGTGGAAATATTAATATTGCATTCCAAACGGGCTCTTGTGGTGGTTGTATCGCAACTACAATCCAATCTTCAGCTGATAATATAACATGGGGTGGAAATAATACGGCAGGTTGTACTTCTCCAAGAACAATTACAGCTCCGACAGGGTCTAGATATTATAGAATAATTACCGTATGTTCAACAGGATGTGAGTCAGAACCATCTGATAGTGTATTATATGTTTCAGGCTCGACTACGACTACTACGACCACATCAACTACAACCAGTACTACAACAACCACAAGCACTACATCAACAACGACTACAGCTGCACCTTGCTTATGTTATCTAATATTTAATGAAACAGGTGGAAGTTTAACTTATGAATATATCGATTGCGCAAATGGATACACTACCGATAGTTTGGCAGGTGGTGCAAGTATTAGAGTATGTTCTTCTAACTTCCCAAGTGGTGTTGGATTAACAATAGAACCTTGTACTGATATTACAATTTGTAATACAAGTGCAGATTGTACAGGATGTACAATAGGGCCAACTACTACGACTACTACAACAACGGCAGCTCCAACTACTACAACGACAAGTACTACAACAACTACTACTACAACAGCAGCACCTACAACAACAACTACAACTGCCGCTACTACAACGACAACAACACTTTGTAATACAACATCATCATTGATTTTCTTCTGTGATACTTACGATGGATTACCACAAGGTTGTTCTTCATCAGTAGATGCATGTAGTTCTGCATTAAGTTCTTCTGTATACTTTACAGGAACTTTACAAAATGGAACTCTATTGTATGATGCACAATGTATAAGTGGTATTTGTGATTTACCATTTAATCATTACGGCCCTGAATGGTTTAGAATTGGAAATAAAGTATTCTATTTAACAGGCAGTTGCAACAACGAAGTATCTCAATTAACAGGTTGTTG
>Ga0315909_10008288_pt1 | contig 11409 bp, 24 predicted proteins | sample LakEriMetagenome_11_FD_203527 | JGI IMG/M metagenome (GOLD analysis project Ga0315909, IMG submission 203527) | Freshwater fungal communities from buoy surface, Lake Erie, Ohio, United States - Buoy 2 MA125 | ecosystem: Environmental > Aquatic > Freshwater > Lake | place: USA: Lake Erie, Ohio...
TCCATCCGGTGAGGACAATCAGTACAAGTGCGATGACTACGCAGAGGTAGATCGGGAATATGAATGCGGTGGCAATCTTTACTTTGAGTGGAGTTTTCATGATGTTGGCTTATCCCAGGTTAGAAGTTCAAATCGTTCAACCAATACTTCCCACACCTTTACTTCGACTCCTTCGTTATTGGTATAGGTACGGGATTTGAGTTTACCTTCCACGAAGCATTTTGCGCCCTTCTCCACGTACTTTTCGATAAACTCTACTGTCTTACCCCATGCAATACATTTAAACCACTCGGTAGTCCTGATGGGTACTCCATCTTTATCCTTTGTGTTCTCATGTACTCCGACATCGAATATTGCTGATCGTGATCCGGAAGTGAATTCTTTTATTGAAGGGGCATTTCCTACATTCCCCATAATAATCACCTTATTCATTGCTATCTTTCTTTATCCAGTCTAATATGTACTGTTCAACGTCAAAATTATCGCTTTTAAACTTAGCAAAGGTTTCTTTGATAGAAATATCGTAAGCTATGTTCCGGATGGTGGAGTCCATCGCTTTATCGTAGCCGATCAGCCGGATTTGGTCTTTGAGGAACTTGATTTTGTTTATTTCGGTGGCATTGAAGGTCTGCTTATAAACCTCGTCCTTGGACAGTTCCTTGGCTCTGTTCCAAATCTCAAATTTTTCTTCGTTAGTGAGTTTTATGAGCCCAAGTTCATCTGACAGGGTTTTGTAAAGGATGTGATTTGGATGGACACCAAATGTCAGAGTTCCGGTTTTAAGGTAATATTTCCAGGGCTTAACGATGCACTCCAGCAGAAAATCATGGCTAATTTTCTTCGCCATTTGAAGATTTTTATTTTCAGTCATAATTTTCTCGCTTTCGTTTTCAATCCTTCGATAGTCGGCTAAAATAGGCAAACGATGTTTCTGATAGGCTGCCATTATTTTTCCTAAATACTCGCAAGAAAAGTTTTGGTAGGCATTGGCATCTATACCCAATTTTCCGGCTATTGCAAGCTGAAATGCAATCTTGAAGTCATCTATGCTATAAGAACCTAGCTGAGACCGCATAAAATCAATTATAAGATAGGTTTCTTGGCTCGTTGGTAGTTTCTCCCCTTTTATGCCTAAAATGCCGTATAAGTAAGCTAATAGCGAAATAACGCCATTCTGCTCTTCGGGGAACTTAATGTCCTTGATTTTAGTCCCCAAAGAAGAAATTATTATTTGCTTGTTGTCTTGCCCAATCTGCGATTTGGTCAATTCGAGTGTTTTGTTGACTGTTTGAGCCGTTTGGCTTTGAATTTGAAGTGCTTGTGTCATTTCTTCTGTTGAGCCAGTTACGGCAGGTTAGGTTAGTGTCAAGACATTTTTTGTGAAGTGGAGCATAATTTTCCATTGCGAGAATTATCTCCTTCACCAAGTCTAACCCAAATTCATCGCAAAGCTTTGAAGCCGATTCCCCGGTCAACGGCTTTTTCATGGCAGCAACACGGGGGCAATTATCGTTGATGTAATCTACTAACTCATGTTGAACATTAGAAATAATTAAATTAGTAATAGTATTATTAGTTTCTTTTTTTTTCTTTTCCTTTCCTTTCTTTTCCTTTATAGCATTGCTATCGCATTCTTGTCGCAATGCGTTCGCATCATCATCATCATGCGTTCGCATCTTGTCCCATCTGTAAGCGGCTGATTCTCTTGCCTTTTCGCTTTTGGCAATTCTTTCATTCATCCTGCGCTCAATTGATGCAGAGCCAAAATAATCGCCATTAAAAACAAATAAATTAAAATCGTGAAGTATGCTTTTGACCATATTTTCATCAACTCGCAAATCGTATGCAATACGTTCGGTATGCGTTTGCAATGCGTTCGCATTCTGATAAAGGTCTTCAACGATTGCCCAGTACACTCCGTACCCGGCCATTCCCCATTTCATAAGAAGAAGTTTAATCTTCTCATCACTCCTTGCATTCATGTCGTGGGTGAAATAGAAAGAGTTCTTTTTCATGTTAAATAAAAATCGGGCCTCCGTTCATGGATGGCACAGGGTCAAGTATAAACCCAATCCAATCCCGGAAGCCCGATTTTAAATGTTTTTTCATACTTATTTTAGTGTGCCGCACCAAAGGTAAATATTATTCTAATTAATTCCTTCCCACTTTTCAGCGTTTAGGATTTGAATCATTCTCTCAATCCGTTTACACTGTTTCTTTTTCCGGCCTCGAAAAACGTGGGTAAGGTACGCTGGTTTGAACTCAGGGTATGTCCTGCAGAAATTGTATATGTTGCCGTAGCGGCTATACAATCTCATTTTCATCCATATCCTGGTTTCGTAGGTCAAGGCATTCTCAGGCGGAGGATCGGAGATGTTGTCCGTCTTCCTGATGACATCCACCACCCAGCTTATCTTCTCGTCCATCTGATGGGCATCGTAACGAGCATAGATGACGTTATGGAATTTAAACCGGGGGATATTGGAGATCCGGATGAATCGGGGGATACTCCGGTACTTTACCTTGATTAGCCTCTTGAGTTCCTTGATGGACTCTTTTTGCTTTTCGGTAAGACCTTCATTGGCATCAACGGTCTTAGTCCGCTGACTGTTCGGGGTTGCATTTTTCCTGGGCATCGGGTTGATCTTGGTTTAACACCCATTTGAGAAGATTGAGTTCATCGGAATAACCTTGGATGACGTAATAGACATTGTCATCGTAGCGGTGGCTGCTCATCTTGTCAGACACCATCTCCTTCAGGGTTTTGATTTGTTTCCGGATGAAATCAATCCTCTCTTGAATTTGGGCTTCTGTTTTCATTACTGATTCTTGATGGTTCTCATGCAGTTAAAGGCAGCATTCAATTCCTTGGAGTCCGCTTCGGACAAGTCCTGCTGGTTGTAGGTCTTCATGCTCCAAACACGGATAGTAGCAATGTATTTTTCGCAGAAGGTGTCCAGGTGCTTCGCAGTACCGAAAACCTTGTGGAAATAGAATACAGATTTCTCCATGCAGTTAAATGCTCCGCTGGTGTAGAGTTGCAGCTTCGTGCCATCGGTGAACAGAACATCAATCTTATTGCCTTTGTCAACGCATCCCACGCCATAAGCCGTGTTGATCCAAATCAGCGTTTTGTTCGCATCTCCCATGATAAGATTGCTTCGAATTCCGGTCTTCTCGTCACCAATAAGAATCGGATCACGCATAGACCAGCTTTGTGAGTCATCCATCTTATCCACCTCATGCAGGATAAGTGAATCACAATCTTGAGAGAATGATACTTGTGCAGTCAGAACTGCAATTACAAACAGGAACTTTTTCATTGTTTTTAGGGTTTTAAGGGGTTAGTGATTGATTATATTTTGCCCTCTTCGGACATTTTTGCTTCGTAAGAATTATCGGACTGGTGGAGTGGATTCTCAGGATTCTGATATTCGCCCTGCTCCGTGATCTGATGCTTCCTTGTGGTGAGGTGATTGATGAATTCTTTATCCTCCTTCAGCGATGGATGCGCCCGGTAGATATTGTTCAGTTCATCAATAGTAGATGCAAGGTAAATACGAGTGAAAACCAAATCGCGATTTACAATGAGTTCCTCAACCACATTCACCTCTTTCTTTGGCCTTCCGGCTTTCTTAGCCTCAGGCTGTTTTTCAAAGCTTGCCTGTACGTTTGGCTTGATGGTTTCAACGGAAACTGGATTCGTGTCCAAAGTTTCCTGACCCATTTCCTCAGAGGTATAAGGCATTCCACCAAGTTCATCGGAGAAACACAGACGGAATCCCTGGCTGATGGCCACCTTCTTCAGCATCGTGAATGGCTTGTCTTTCCAAAACTTAGTTGGATAGCCATCCTTTGTTTTCTGAACGTATTCAGAGTAATATACCTCGTGAGTGAAGGGATATTCCCAATCCTTTCGGTGAATGGTGATGACCGCCTTCAAGTTGTTCTCAGCAAGAGTTCCCATGGTGGTAACCTGCCATCCTGCCAAGCGGCCTGATCTCTCAGCCCTCTTGATGTAGGTTTCGTAGCCCACAATGATGGAGAAGTTATCTCCATACTTGCTTGCATAAATCTCCCTCTTGAACGGATTCAGACCGAATGCCTGAGAGATTTCGATAAACTGCTGAACTTGACTTTTCGTCAAATTAGTAGTAAGGTTCATTGCATCCAGGTATTGGCGGATCTTGTCGGCCTCTACCACTGTAATTGCGAGTTCTTTTGACATGATTTTATTGATTTGGTTATGCAAATATAAAGTAAATTATTTCAATTTATTGTCCTTCTTCAAAGAAATTTCCAAAGAAGTTTTACTTGAGCGGATTGCCGGGTTAAAATCCACCATCTCCCCGGTTTCCTCGTCCACGAATTTCTGAGGTTTAGTAATTGCTTTCAATTGATTCTCAAGTGCTTTGCGCTCTTCAGTTAAAGCATCAATTGAACTCTGCATCTCCACCCACTTAGCGGTATTGGAATAATCGTAGCGGACTCCGACCTCTTTGACCTTGATGGTGCTTCCACCAGGTGCGGTGATTCCTGCCCTGGCTTGGGTATCGCCATACGCTCTGAGAAGCATATCGGTTTCCTTTTCCCGGATAGTACCCATCGCTTTTTCGATGGACTGGAGCATGAACTCCAATTTCTCAATGAACTCCAAGGTGTTTACGTTGCCGGACTCGTATTCTTCGATGATCCGGTCGGCTACTGCTGATACTGCTACCTTGTTGAGGGTAGTGAATCGGTTGATGATTTCAACTAATGATTGGTTTTCCATGTGTTTTAAGGTTATAGTTGGTTAGCAATAAGTGTTTTGATTTTACCTTGCAAGCAGGTGTTTAGCATAAATCCTACGTTGCCAAATGTGTTTTGCTTCTTCTGCAGGAAGTCCAATGTCCAAAGAAGATTCAGCGATTGAATTTGGTCGAAGGATACCTGCTTAGAATGTTTCCGATTGATAGCATGGTACAGGAACTTGAGTTCCGTAGGATTAAAGTGATGCTTGAAATTGGAAACCCTTGGGGCAAGAGGATCATTTATCATCTCACCCAGTTTTTTTTTGCTTATCTTTGCCATATCATAGGTTAAGTTCAGTTTTAAGGGCAGTGTAGAGAGCCGCTAGGGAAACCTGGCGGTTTTCTTTTTATCGCCATTGCCATCCCGGTGGTACAACTGTCTTGGTAGAAGTGCTGTTAATCCTCTCTAGAATCACCCGTTTCGTGGGAATCCCCGTAATTGCCCTGCTCTCTAAGAACAATGCAATTAAGTGCCAATTTAATTTCATATTTGTTTACTTTAGAAATGTTGGACTTGGGCTGAAAAAGGGGGGAGTTGCCTCCCCCTGCATCGTTGCGGTTCGATGGTAAGAACGATTAGAGACCTCGAAGGTAAATAATGGAACGGATAATATCTTTTTTATCAGCATAGGGGATGATCTCCATGAACTGCTGAATCAAAGTTACTTTATACGCATCCATCTTCTTATTCACCTTGGCGAATTTAGAGTTGGTGTATTTAGTAACAGGCACATTGCCGGGGATGGTGTCGAAGGCAATCAGAGCCATCTTCTCACTTACACGCTGAACTTCTTTCAGATAAACATCTGCAAGTTCAACCTTTTTCATAGATGCAAGCTGAGTGCTATCGGTTTGGGCTGATGCAGAAGTTGCGATCAGCATAAGGGCGATGATTGATTTTCTCATGCGGCTAAATTACAAATAGTTTTGGTTTCTAAAAACTTTTACCTCCACAGTGTCACATAATACCTGGATGTCCATTAACACATCCGCAAAAATCTCCCGTTCAAGCGTGTTTAGACGTTCTAAGATAGTCGGACCCCATTGCCGGATGGTTTCGATGTTGTAGAGCATCTCAGGGCTGAATTTTGCCAATTTAGTGCCGTGTTCGCCTTCCGCATATCGGCTGCGGAAATTATTCAGTTCAGGGTAGCGCAATTTGTTTTTTATCATGGTTTAAGGTTTGATCCAGTAACGGGTGAGTTTATTTTGCACTTTGTGACCCAAATGTATTAATTTGAGAATATCCCGGTAAACAGTTCGGTAGTTCCATCCGGTTTCATCGCAGATTTCCCGAATCGTGATGGGTTTCTTAAGCATCCTCTGTAGCCTCCAAAGTCGATTCTGAATCCCCTCGAAATTGCTCTTTGTTGCTCCTTTAATTGCCATTGTTGTATTCTTCTTGCTTCATTTGGTGTCGTTCTTTTTAACCCAGTATCCGAATGCAATCAGTTGCAGGATAATCAGGCTGAGTGCAATCCATCCTTTGCAGGTCATTACAGATAAGTTTTAAGGTCTAAATTGTAGGCAAGGCAATAGGTTTCCACTTGTTCCCGATCAGTAGTCGGTGAGTAAAGTAAATCCCGATCCGCATTCTTTTCGAACACATATTTCCATGCCTCGTTGAAATTGTCGAAGATGCTTATGCTCCCGGTGTTGGTGACGGTCTTGCCTTCGCCATAAGCTAACACCCATATTTTGGTTTCTTGCATTTTTTAGGATTAAAGGATAGATTCAGGATCAATCATCTCAATAGTCAGCACCTTGGCATCCATCGCATCTTCATTCCAGTCACCTTCAAGGTTTATATCGCCTCTGAGCGCATCTTTTGCTGCCCATATCGCATCGTCTTCATTCCGGCCAAATACTGTGTAACTGTAATCTTCCTCGCCCAATGTGTCCACATAGCGCAGGACAACTTTATATGCGTTCATTTTTTTAGGATTAGTGGATAATTTCAGTGTTCACGACATCCGGCAGATCCAAGAAACTTTTCAGACTCATGATCTCCCTTGCAACCTGTACATATAGGCTCACTTTGGCTGCGTATATCGCTTCGTTTATAGTGTTACCATATACGGTGAAGGTGAATTGACTGCAATCTTCCCAATTGCAGTATTCAAGGGTAATTTGGTATCTGTCCATTTTTTTAGGATTAGAAATTAGTATTGAATAAATCAACAGACAACATATTGCAGCCCTTGTAAACGGAAATACTATAGCATCTGCCGTAGATATTTATAGCGGCCTCGTTTTCATTCACAGCTATTATTTCATCTTCATAAATAGAAGCATAGGAATCTGCAGTTTGTAATGACAATCTTCTTTTTTCATCATTATTCAGCAGATAAATATTTGGTGAATATCTTGCAGGAATTTTTTTAATCAATTCATCAAGGTTAAACCGGATAGTTTTCATAGGATTAGAGGTTTTTTAGGGTTAATTTTTTAGGATTAAGGGGTTTATTTCACTTGAATGCCAATTTCCACTCCCGGCCATCAATTCGGGTGATTCCTAGGATGTAGTCACAATCAAAGGTATCAGTCCAAATTATCTTCGCCAATTTACCGAATTTACTATCCTCATAGCAGAGGAATATCGCCCGGCCATTGTCTTCAGGATTTGTAGGATTAGCGTAGTCCAACACGTCACCGGATTCGAGATCTGCGAATCTCTGATTGCTGATGACTGTGATAAACTGGTCAACAGTTACCTTGCTGACGTTTTCGAGCAATTCAATAGGCTTTTTCATAGGATTAAGAGTTTTTTAGGATTAAGGGGTGAGCAAATATAATGACATTATTTGTCAATTATTGTGTTGGGGTAAAAAAAATTAGAATGGTTCGATTTCGTCAACCAGGGATTGGAGTGCTGGTTCTGCCATCGCATCCTTGTACCATGCCGGGGCTACGCACAACTGACCATCCTCATCACAGATGGATTGAATCTCATATTCCCATTCGAAGTATGGATCATCGCCAGTTCCATTGGCATCCATATACACGCCATTGCTGGCATACCATTCAATCTTAGCTTCAACAATTACGTGCGATTCGCCATCCGGTGAATACACAGTTACAGTAGCAAATTCAGTTCCGTTCATTTTTTTAGGATTAGGATTTTTTTAGGATTAGGAATTTTTTAGGATTAGTGGAATTCCTGCAATTCAGCCCCAATTCACGAACTCCAATTCAGACGAGGTCCAATTCAAGTCGAATTCCAATTCAAGCCAAAAACACGAACTCCAATTCAAGCCATTTTTTGAAGTCGCTCAAATCCCCTGATCCATTTATCCCCAGGCTTGGAATTCATCACGAAATCTGACAATGTACGGCCATTGTCGCTGACCTCATTCGGCCAATAGTCGGTTGACTTGATACTGTTTTCGGTAACGATCGCAACGCTGAAACCGTTACTGTAGCGGAAACGAATGGGCTTTTTCATAGGATTAGTTTTTTAGGGTTAGTGATTTTCTAGGATTAGTAATTTGCGCCAAGCACATCCATGTCGAAGGACTCAGAACGAAACTGCGCTGCCGTGTTACTGTCAACATGGTACACCTTGCGGTTACTTGGGTAATACACACAGGTATCGCCCTTGCGGATTACTGCGCCAGTTTCAGCACAGGTAGAGTCGAACTTTGCCGTAATTGTACGGGGATCGTTGCGATAGGTTCCGAACTTTGCCATAGTTTTTTAGGATTAGTGGGTTAGAATGTGAATGCAAATATACAGTAAACTATTTCGATAATGCAAATATTTTTGTAACTATTTTTTAGGATTAGGGCAAAGTGATTGATTCTCAGCTTGATTTTTTTAGGATTAGGAAATTTTTTAGGACCACAGGTTTTTTCAGGATTAGGTGTTTTTTCAGGATTAGGGACTTTTTCAGGATTAGGAAATCCGGCTGGGTAGGTAGGTCGGTAGGTAGGTCGTTTCCATCCGGCTTGATTGCTCCGGCTTCCGGTTCTCCGGTCCCTTGGATCTTCGCCCGCTACCAGGCTACCGGTTCAGTTTCCAGGCTACCGGCTACCGGTCCCGTTTCGTTTCGATCCGCAAGGTTGATCCGCAAGGTTGATCCGGTCCCGTTTCTAATTTGATCCGTATAAATGTAACCCGGTGGGATGTTTGCCGTATATATGTATACAGTCGTATATGTATATATAGAAACGAAAGAAAGAACGAAACGAGGAAACGAATGTAAATTTATTGCTTAGATTATCAGTTAGTTACGTGTAAACTGAAAAAAATATCAAAAATAATTTGCATAGTGTAGTTTGGCTACTTATCTTTGCATCGTCAAACAATCACAAACAATAAAAACAAAAAAAGATGAACACTACTACCAACACCACCGCTCAGGAAATCAACACAAACAAAGTTTGCCTCTATTTCCTTACTGCCGTTGCAATCGTTTCTACTATTGTTTGCATTCTCACAAAGGCCACCGCATAATTCAAACCCTTAAAAACTTACCCCATGAAAAAATTACTTCCCCTCCTGTTTATCGTTTCCCTGCTGGCATCCTGCGCTTTGCCCCCTCGTTGCCCACAAGCGTATCGAAGCCAACACCCAAAAGCAAAAGGCGCAGTCCATCACTATAAGCCCACCGCAAAACGCTATTGATAACCCTCTAAAAAAAACACCTATGAAAAACACCTTTGTTTGTCGCCCCATTTCTAAACCGTATCCCGCCATCCTTAAGGCTTTGCCCTCCGGTCAAACTATCGCCTGTTATTTGTTCGCTGCCTTAATGCTGGTAGCCGTTTATAATAAGCTAACCAAACCCGCACCGGCCGCTCCGGTATTCATTCAAACCGTTAAAAACTGATCCCATGAACTACAAACCAGTTTCCAATTTACTTGCAAAAGGTACTACAAACGCTAAACTGTCTAAAGGTGATAAATACGGATGGGATTCATTCATTCTTTATCTCGCCCCATACACCCAAAACAGTAAAGGTGTCAACCTTTGCCCTAATGCCTCCGCAGGGTGCGCTGCATCTTGCCTCTTTACTGCCGGCCGCGGAAGGTTTTCAAGCGTAGAGAACGCCCGGAAGAACAAAACGGAGTACTTTTTAAACGATCGCCAATTGTTTCTTGCGCAGCTATGGAATGAACTTGCAAAGATTGAAAAGAAAGCCGGAAATAAATGTGTGCGACTGAATGGAACTAGCGACATTGACTTTCCTAAACTGTTTTTAACACATGGTTTCGGTGATCTTTGCACCTCTTTTCCCTCTATTCAATTTTACGACTACACTAAGAGCCTGTACAGAATACAAAAATACTCCGGCACCGGTTACCATCTCACATTCAGTCGCTCAGAGTCCAATGATATCGAATGTGATGCAGCCCTACAGATGGGAGCAAATGTTGCAATAGTATTCGATCAACTGCCGACAACCTACAAAGGTGTGCAAGTAGTGAACGGGGACGAATCCGACCTACGTTTTCTAGACCCGGCCGGATGTATAGTAGGCCTTAAGGCTAAAGGGAAGGCAAAGAAAGGAGTTAACCCCTTTGTAGTTAATCACCTCGAAACAGTTTAAACCATGCTTACACTAACCGCCATTGCCGTGACTGTGTGGCTCATTGCTACCAGGTAACCGCATCACATCCGACTATTAAGGGACCAGAAACGGTCCCTTTTGCTATTTATAGCCGTGCATATTGTATCGGTACAAAAATCAGCGACCCGCGCGCCCCGTTTCGATGCTCCACTTTTGCCCCTTCCGGCTACTTTAGATCGCCCAGGACGAACGAACGGGAGCAGACCGGACACATAGCCCACCGGATCCGGTAACCTTCGCCCAAATCGGATGCAATCCGAAGGGGTACCCCCCCCCATGCTGGAAATCCGGTGTATAGAACATATTTATGAATCGCATAGATTCTGACAAAATCGAAGTCCAATTTGCTCGTCCAAAAAAACGTCAGAAGCGGTCAAGCAAAATCAGGTCTTTAAGTGCGATATAATCAAGCTTCATGTGGGAATAGCCGCAGCTATCACAGTGGATGGATTCGTAGTCTGTAGCCCAAATTCTGCCCCAATTATCGGGTTTGGTACTTCCCATCACGATATCGCCTGGTTGGAAATGGGGGCGAGGTTTTTTGACGATGTAATATTTGCTCTTAGCCATATTCGTTAATATTAACGATTGAGTTAGTCTAATATTGTTTATTTACGCTTTTTTTTGTTTAGTCTTGATACACTCTCTTTATTACCTGCAAGAGATATAGTTGATATCCCTTTTAGGTTTACACTGACCTTTTTCAATCCAGTTGGTCGGTGTCTAGCTGCCTATTGTCAAGTATCCCGTAAACCTGTGGTCGGGTGATTCGATTTTATATCTCGTCTTGCAGTTCCATGTTGTCAGAGAGGAGGACAGAGCATGGAGTTGATCGAATCGCAACAAACGCAACATCTGTGTTATTCATCAGGTTTGGATGACCTTGATCCGGGGTAACACTGGACTGAAACCGGGTTTTTTTCATGGGGTGGGTGTAAAAATAGTGGGTTTGGGTATAGAAAATAATGGCTGCGCCAAAATTTTTGGAACTTTTATCGAATTTGGCTGAAAATGAGGGACATTAGATGTGTTACTTAAAGTAT
>Ga0315909_10008289_pt1 | contig 11409 bp, 12 predicted proteins | sample LakEriMetagenome_11_FD_203527 | JGI IMG/M metagenome (GOLD analysis project Ga0315909, IMG submission 203527) | Freshwater fungal communities from buoy surface, Lake Erie, Ohio, United States - Buoy 2 MA125 | ecosystem: Environmental > Aquatic > Freshwater > Lake | place: USA: Lake Erie, Ohio...
TGCCCGCGGTTTGCGGTGCCTCCAGCCGCACTTCATCTTTGATCAGATCCAGAATCTCTTCGCCACGCTCATTGCGTACCAGCAGCCATTGCTGACCTTCTCCGCCCATATAGCCTACGGTGATGTCGGAGAGCGCATTGGTGTAATCGACGCAGGTGCGGCAGGTCAGAGGGAAGAAGTCTTGGGGCAGATCGGACAAGGGCAGCTGAAGAAAAGGGATCGTGCGGGTACGGCCATCGTCGTAGCGCAATTCAACATGGTAGTCCGCTCGAAATTCCAGATAGGTGATGCGAGAGGGATCATCTTCCAGTCGTGCCAGAAAGGCATGAAAATTTTCCGTGCTGGTGTTGTCCGAGCAGGGCGTGCCGATCACGTAGATTTTTTCAAAGCCGAGTTCCCGCTCGAGCGCGCGCAGCGCATAGATCTGGCAGGGAATGCCAATTACCGCTAGCCGCCGTATACCTTGCGCCGCGGCTGGCTCCAGTAACGACAGCAATGGCGCATAACCCATGCGCATGCCCCGACATTGCTTCATATCGCTCGCTCGGGTTACCAGGACGGGGACGGGCTTCCAGCGATCATCCGGGTCGCCCGTCATGGCGAGTACCGCATCGACTTTGCCGCTTTCCAGCAGCCTTTCACCCAGCCGGGTGGTAATGCCGGTCCATTGAGCACCCGCCAAAGGTGTTTTCAGCGAGGCGCGCCACATGCGCCGCAAGGGGCCGAAGTGCAATTCATCCATCCGCTCCGCATCGCGGGCCCGCCCATGCACTTGCGCCTCCAAAGCGGGGTAATCAGGCGCGATGAACTGACAGGCCCGGCCGCAGCGTTTTGGATCCGAGCTGCGGGAAATACCGCAATCGGTGCAGAGGCTGCGAAAAGGGGCGGATACCGGGGTGTCGGTGGACATGGATTGGGATATGGGAATGTTTCCACAATTAAATGCCGGTGGGCGAAAGCTGTCCACAAGTTTCGTGGGTAAGTCTGTGGATGACTCGGGTCAAAGCACGCCAAGTGTTTGATTTTTATTGAATTTTCGAGGATGAGAGAAATCAAGGCAGGCGGTGGATTTCTTTTGCTGAAAGAAATACTTGCGTGACATCTTGGTGGTCTGGTATCGTTGAACCTAAATGCGAATCATTATCACTAACATTTATTCAGTCAATTTAGGGTGTCGTTTCATGTTTCAGTCGTATTTTTCCCGTGCAACGCCGGTGCAATTAATTGCCGGCAAGCACCTCTTTCCTGGATTAACGCCGGTTGCGACAGCGGTTGTCATCTTGCTGTCTCTGTCCGCTCACGTCTATGCGCAGCAAACAGTCGAACGGGAATTGCCGCGGGTTGATGTGATTGGTGACTCGCTGAATGTTTTGAAGTTACCGGGGTCGGCGACCGTCATTGATGCGGCTACGCTGGAAGAGAGCCGGGTATTCAACGTGAACGAGGCATTGCGCAAGGTGCCCGGCGTCCATGTGCGCGAAGAAGAGGGCGTGGGTCTGAGACCCAATATCGGCATGCGAGGCATGAACCCAACGCGCTCCACCAAGACGCTGCTGCTGGAGGATGGACTGCCGCTTTCATTCGCTCCCTATGGCGACAATGCGAGCTACTACCACCCGCCGATTGATCGTTACGAATCGATTGAAGTCAGCAAAGGCAGTCAGGTCATACGTTTTGGCCCGCAGACAGCGGGTGGTCTCATCAACTACATCACACCCGAACCGCAGCAGCAGCTGGGTGGCACGGTCGGTATTGCCGGTGGCACGCGTGGCTATCTGAATGGTCATGTGATGGTGACGGGTAATGGTGCCATTGCGGACATCTATCACAAGGAATCCGATGGCGCACGCAACAACATGCGCAGCCGGTTGGACGATGTGAATTTCAAGTGGGCGGGTCAATTGAACGACGACCACAAGCTGGTCCTGAGGGCCACGCATTTCAGGGAGTATTCACAGTTGACTTATTCCGGGATGACGCAGAATGAGTATCTGAATTTTGGTGCGCGTTACAACCCGTTCAAGAATGATTTTTTCGACGCAAACCGAACCGGTTTGTCGGCGACACATGAATGGAAAATTGATGGTAATTCAAAGCTGGTCACCAGTCTCTATGGGTCGTTCTTTGATCGCGACTGGTGGCGTCAGGCATCCGATACCGGTACTTCACTGAATTGCGAGGCCGCCCAGCGGACAACGGGCTTGATACAGTTGGGCGACAGCGAGCTCAACAGCTGCAAGATGCAAGGTCGATTGCGTCAGTACACCACGGCAGGGATTGACTCCCGCATGCTCACCCGCCATCAGGCCGGGGGTCTGCAGAATGATCTGGAATATGGCGTTAAATTTCAGTATGAGAACCAGCGGCGCCGACAAATCAATTACACGTCTTACAGCAACTACATTCTCGATCAGGGTTCGACCACGGGGGAAAATCAGCGGCGTCAGACCGAAGCTGTATCGGCCTTTGTGTCGAACCGTACTCAGCTGACCGAGCGGCTGGCGGTGACGCCCATCATTCGGGTGGAAAACATTCGCAACAAGCGTACCTTCTATGCCGCTGACGACAATGGCACCAATGCCGACAGCGGTACTTTCGTGCGTTCATTTACCGAGTTCATTCCCGGTGTTGGTTTGACCTACCAGCTCGATGACCGAAACACGCTCTACGGTGGTGTGCATCGTGGCTTCAGCCCACCGCGTGTGGAAGATTCGTTTACGCAGCAGGGATCAAGCATTGACCTGAACGCGGAAAAAAGTATCAATGCAGAGCTGGGTCTGCGCTCCAAGCCTAGCGAACAGATCACGCTGGATGTGGCATTTTTCAGGAACGATTTCAGCAATCTGATTGCAGTCGGCAGCATCGCCGGAGGTAGCACCAATTACTCGGAGGGCAAGGCGTTGATGCAGGGCATTGAGGCTGCAGGTCAGTGGGACAGAATGACTTCGCAACTTGCGGGCAATCTGTTCACGCGACTGTCGTTGACTTATCTGCCTACAGCTGAACAGGCCTCCACCTTCTACAGTCCCTCTCAGGTCAATAGCGGGTCTGCAGTGACAGGCTCTGGCGCAGGACAGAGACTGCCTTATGCGCCTGAGTATCTGATGACGCTCACGCTCGGCTATCGAGCGCCAGAGCGCTGGAATGCGCGCATGGAGTATACGTATGTTGGCCAGCAGTACTCGGATTTCAGCAATACTGTTTCCGCGACAGCCGGTAGCAACGGGCAGACAGGTGTGATTGATCCCTACGGCATCTGGAATGTCGTGGCGAATTACACGCTGGGCAACGCGACTTTTTTCATCGCTGGAAAGAATCTCACGGACAAAACCTATATCGTCGATCGCACGCGCGGAATTCAGGTCGGCATGCCACGCACCGTTCAAGTGGGGATGAAGTACGCGTTCTAGTATTTCGATGAGCTGTTACTGAGCCACACCCGCTGCTGCGTCCGGTTTTACTCTCCTCTTTCCGGGCCACGCAGCGGGTATTTTTTTGACGTTCAGCGCCCGTTGTCCGGGAAGCAGTAGGTCGGCATATCGCAATCCGCGCAGGCGCACTGGTGGCGCACAAACGCCATGCACTTGCCCGGTCCGCGTGTTTCTATCATGCCCTGTGTGATTGGATTTGAGGGATGGTTACATTCGGCTCTGAGACGTAAATCGAGCGCAGCTTTTTGTTCCGTACTCAGCTTGCCTGTGCGGGCGGCATGGATGAACTCCATTCTTCCACCGTTCTCTATCGCCATTGGCGGATTCTCTGCAGCGGCATTGAGCCAAATAAACAAGACAACGGTCAGCGCCAGTATTTCTTTCATCGATTACTCCAGTATGTCGGACCAAATGGTGCGTGCCCAATGGTTTGCATAGCTGCCTTCGCGTTCAGTCGGGCCAGCGCTGACACCACCGGAGCCGGCGATGACTTTGAACGTGCGTTCGGTCGTTACATATTCGTGCACGCTGGCCACATGAACGACCTGCCTGTCGTCGATGAAGCTGTAGCAGGTATTGGTGAGCATGGGTTGCGGATTCGGATCCATGCCACCCAGTTGCGCCACAATCGCAGCGGCAGCGACCTTGGCGTGATTGTTCGCCATATGGCCGCTCTTGGGCATCAGCTGCGCTACCTGAATGGAGTCGCCGATCACGAACACGTCTTTTGCGACTGCGGACTCGAAGGTCTGGTAGTTCACGCCGCACCAGCGGTTGTTCGCCATATTTGCCAGCCCGGTCCGCTGCGCAATCACGCCGGCGCGCATGGCAGGCAGCGCGTTGATCACGTCGGCCTGTACGTCAGACTGCACATCGAATTTGATCAGGCCATCTTTGGCTGACACGGCAATCGCCTTGTGCTGATTGCGATACTCGATGATGTCTTTGTACTGCTCGGCCCAGGCTTTTTTGAACAGACCTGCTTTCGAGACCACATCCTGATTCGCATCCAGCACCAGCACTTTGCTCTTGGGTTTGAATTGGCGGAAGTACCAAGCCACCTGACAGGCGCGCTCGTACGGGCCCGGCGGGCAGCGGAAGGGGGCTTCGGGAATCGTGATCGCAAACACACCACCGTCCGGCATCGCTTCCAGTTGTTTTCGCAGGGCCAGCGTTTCGGGACCGGCTTTCCAGGCCTGCACGATCTGTCCCGAGGCATAGGCATCGGACAGGCCATCAATGCTGGTCATATTGAGATCGATGCCGGGTGAGACCACCAGCTTGTCGTACGAGAGCGTGTTGCCGCTGGCGAGTGCGACCGTGCGGGCAGTGGTATCGATGGACGTGGCAAAGTCCTGTGCGATCGTGATGCCGTGATTTTTTGTCAGCGTTGCATAAGGCCGGCTGATCTCGGCAATTTTACGGCTACCGCCAATCACCAGATTGGACATGGGGCAGGAGACGAACTCTTTGTTGGGTTCTACCATCGTGACATCAATCTGCCGGTCCGACAGCAGTCGAATGTATTTCGCCGCTGTCGCGCCGCCGTAGCCGCCGCCGATGACAACAACCTTGGCACCGCGCATCGCGCGCGCCGGAACGCTGCTGCCGATCAGTGCCAGCGCAGCGCCAGCCTGCAAGAATGCTCTGCGATCCATCATGCGCCCCTCAAGGTTGTTGGCTGGCGAAATAATCTGCCAACTGTCTGACTTGTTCGTCGGTATAGCCTTTGGCGATCTGATGCATGATCGTGGCCTCACGCGTTCCGGTTTTGAAGGCCTGCATCTGTTCAACAAGGTATGCGCTGGGTCGACCCGCGAGCCCGGGTACGCTGGGATCCTTCAGGCTTTTGCCCTGCGTGCCGTGGCAGTTGGCGCAGGTGGCGGCGAGGCTCTGGGTGTAGAGAACCTGAGCGTCTCCGGCGCAGGCCGCGCCGCTTGTCATGATCAGGTAAAGGCCGAACACCATGCCGGTTCGGAAAATCTGGGTAGGCATCTGCTGTCTCCTGCAGCCCGCTTGCTGCGCGTTTTGTTTGAAGTTTGTTGAGGCGCTGACCTGCCTGCGCGTTCCGATCGATTGTACCTGTAAAAATTTGCGCTGCTATACTCGGGCGCTGAAATCCTGAGCGTGACGTCCATGCGTACGGGCATGAATACACGGACGGCACGCTCGAGTCATACAGCTGCCCATGCGGAGATTTGCCAGATGAAGAAATTGCTGTTGGCCCTGCTATTGGCCACCCTGACTGCAAGTGCGCATGCGGAGTGGACTCGTGTCGAGTATCCCTCCCAAGCGTTTGTTCTCTACGTCGAGAATGACACGATCGTAACGCCGGATGCGAACTCCGCCAAGCTGTGGCATCTGGTGGACTATGCCGAGACCCAGAGCCTTGATGGACGCCCTTTTCTGTCAATCAAGGCACGCGACGAGTATGACTGCAGCCGAGGCATGCGGCGCGACCTGATGCACCTCTGGCATTTCGGGAATATGGCCGATGGCACGCTGCTCAAGGCCGCTTACAAGCCCGCCTCATGGAACGTGCCCGCAGCTGGCAGCATCGAAGAGACACTCCTGCGTCTGGTTTGCTCTAAAAAATAAAACGGACAGGGCCGATGGGAATCGAAGGCAAGCCAGGGCGTCTGCAGCCAGCGCCAGAGAACTTCTTGAGCGCTGATTTGATTGATCAAATCAGCACGCAGGGACTGGACGCCTCCCGCCGTCATTTTCTGCGTCAGAGCTTCGCGACGGCGAGCGCAGCACTTGCGTCCGGTAGCGCAGTGGCGGCCGCCGATCATCCGGGTGAGGTGGGTGAAGACGCAATCATCAAGCTGCCGCAGCACAGCACAACGCTAGGCAACCCGGTCGCCCATGTGCCCTATGGCCTGCCATCGAAGCATGAAGTGTATTTGCAGCGCCGTGAATCACCCGGCCTGACCCGTCGGCGCGAGAGCAGTGTTGCGTTTACGCCTTTGCAGGGACTGTTTGGCATCATTACACCCAATGGCCTGCATTTTGAGCGGCATCACGCGGGCTGGCACGATATCGACCCTGCATCGCATCGCTTGATGGTGAACGGGCTGGTTGCTACGCCCAAGGTATACACCCTTGGCGAGCTCATGCGACTGCCTTCCGTATCGCGCATGCATTTCATCGAGTGTGGTGCGAACACCGCGATGGACTGGGCCAGTCCAGCCGTGCCCTCGGTACAGTACACCCATGGCATGCTGTCCTGCTGCGAGTTCACCGGCGTGCCACTGTCGCTGTTGCTCGAAGACTGCGGTATTGATAAATCAATCGCAAAATTCGTACTCGCCGAGGGTGCCGATGGCGCCAGTCTCACACGCTCTATCCCCATTGAATTCGCGCTCGACGATGTGATCGTTGCCTGGGGCATGAACGGTGAAATGCTGCGCCCTGAAAACGGTTACCCGCTGCGGTTGGTCGTGCCCGGCGCGCAGGGCGTGTCATGGGTCAAGTGGCTGCGCCGCCTCGAAGTCGGTGATGCGCCTTACGCCACGCGCGAAGAGTCAACGCAATACACCGACCTGATGCCTGATGGTCTGGCGCGCCAGTACACGCTGATTCAGGAATGCAAATCCGTCATTACCTCGCCCTCCGGCGGACAGCGTCTGCTGGACCGCGGTTTCTACAACATTACGGGTCTGGCCTGGTCGGGTCGCGGTCGAATCAACCGGGTCGATGTGTCAGTTGATGGCGGTCGCAACTGGAAGACGGCCAGACTGGAGTCCCCGGTGCTGCCGAAATGTCTGACGCGTTTCAATTTTGATTGGGAATGGCAGGGCAAAACCGCGATTCTGCAATCGCGTGCAATCGATGAGACCGGTTATGTGCAGCCCAAAATCAGTGAGCTGCGTGCGGTGCGTGGCAGTCGATCGGTCTATCACAACAACGCAATTCAATCGTGGCGGGTTGAGGCAGCGGGCGAGGTCATTAATGTTCAGATCGCTTAAGGCTTCTTTGTTGATCGGGCTTTTGTGTGTCGCCGACATGGCGAGCGCAGAACTATTTCCCAAAGTCGGACGGCGCGCGAGTGTGACCGAAGTGGCTGCCTGGGATATCGATGTGCGTCCCGATTTCAGGGGTTTGCCCTCAGGTTCAGGCAGCGTCAGGCAGGGTGAGAAGCTCTGGGAATCCAAGTGCGCCAGTTGTCACGGCGCGTTCGGCGAGTCGCCATCGGTATTCCCACCGCTGATCGGTGGCACAACGGCCAAAGACATGGCGCGTGGACGCGTCGCAGCGCTGAGCGTTGCCAGCGAAACCGCCAAGACCACGATGATGAAACTGGCAACCGTATCCACCTTGTGGGACTACATACGCCGCGCTATGCCCTTCGATGCACCCAAGAGCCTCTCGGTGAACGAGGTCTATGCTGCCACTGCTTTCCTGCTGCATCTTGCTGACGTGGTGCCTGCAGATTTCACGCTCTCCGAGCAGAACATCGCTCAGGTGCAGACCCGCATGCCCAATCGCGAGGGCATGAGCACGCGGCATGGCATGCTTGACGTCAAAGGCAAGCCGGATGTCGTCAGCGAGGCCTGCATGCAAGACTGCAAGGTCAATGAAAAGTCACTGGTCGTGCTGCCAGTGTCGGTCAATGGTTTGAATGGCAATCTTGCCGAACAAAATCGACCGTACGGATCGATACGCGGTATCGATACCAGTCGCTATAAATGACCGGCGGCGGCGCGGTCTAGGGACTCTCCCGGGGGACATGGAGCATTCGGATTGCCTGCGATCCGCCCACGCAGCGGTCATCCCATGCAGGTGATGACGATGTGAATTCTTCCGGCCTGACTATCCTTACCGACCTCTTCGTCAGTGCCGTCCTTTCCATCGGTACCGTCGTTGCCGTCCTTGCCGTCCCTACCTGAAGTACCGCCCTCACCGTCGTGACCGTCAGTACCGTCATCCCGGCGAAAGTCCACTACTGTCCGGAACATGTGAAGTCATGCACCACTGAACACTGATGAGCAGTTTTTCTGACTGATTTCGCAGGATTTTTGCGAGCATTTAAGTCGTCTTGCTTGGCTGGATTTTCGACGGATTGATCATGGACCCCAGCTTGCGCTGGGGTGACGGAATTTACGACCATCAGCCTAAAAATCGCCACCCCAGCGCAAGCTGGGGTCCATGATCGTTAACGGTAAGAGACTGACAAGAAGGAAGCCGTTTCAGGGCAGATGTTCCGGACAGTAGTGGGCGAAAGCCGGGATCCATGGTCGTTCTGCCAGCGCCTGCATGACGGGTGCCGGCGCACGGCTGGCCGTCCAGTGGCACAATAGTCACCGTTCGCCGGAGCTTTGATGTGCCGGTTTTAATTTCAGGAGGCAGGTGTGGAGCAAAGCCGGCGCGATGTCATGCGCATTTCCTCGGGTCTGGCGCTGGCGTTTTCCGCGGGTATTCTCAAGCCCTCGGATGTGTTTGGTCAGCAAACGCCATGGGGATCCGACTGGAATGGCGCGGTGTATTCTGCAAAAAGTCTGGAGGCGTTTGTGTATGCCATGAACGGCGACACCACAACGCCGAACACGCCGCGTACGGTTACCCAGCGCGGTCAGGTTCCTGGCCTGAGTCTGGCCAAAGAAAATGATCTGATCATCGACGCGCCAGAGCTGGCTGAGAACGGCACCAACGTGCCGGTGACGCTGACGAGCAACATACCCCACACGGATTTCATTGCACTGATCGCCGACCATAACCCCAACCCGGTCTGTGTGGGTTTTAACGTATTGCCGGGCACCGAGCCGTTCTACTCGATCAGGATAAAAGTGGCAGAAACCTCAGCGATCATTGCTGTTGCGCGCTCCGGGGGCAAGTGGTACTACACGCTCAAAGACATTACCGTCATGCTGGGCGGGTGTTTGGGATGACAGGAGAGAGCAGACGTGGCGGCTGAACCCATGCGCGTGCGCGCAGTACAAGACGGTGAGCTCACCGAAGTAAAAATTTTGATGAAGCACCGTATGCTCAGTCGTCTGAGCTGGAACAGTCGAGGTCAATTCGTCCTGCCCCATTTCATACAGACGGTGCGTGGTTATTGTAATGACAAGCAGGTGCTGTACGTACATTTCGGCGGCTCGGTCGCGCGCGATCCCTATTTTTCATTCAAATTTCGGGGTGGGAAAAAAGGCGACCGTATGGTGATCAGCTGGATCGATACCGAGGGTGTCACGCGCACGGATGAAACCATCGTCACCTGATGGATTCTGCAGCCAGCTATCCGCTGTGAGTTGTCGCTCACACAGGAGGCCGGCATCGATGTGAGCCGGCTGCCTCTGGTAAGGGGCCTGCCGGCTGAGCGGCGCGCGGCGATGATCAAAGGCGGTCCATTGCTCGTTGGCTCTGCTCATTATTTCGCGCCGGCCTTGCCGGCTGTCAGGGCCGGTTTGGGGCTTGGGAAAATGACAAGGTAATCAGAGGGTTTGTCAAGACTTAAATCGCGAGAAAATCTCAAACAATGTTCAAAAACCCAATAAATATTTTGCCGTTTAAGCACGCCCGTCCTTATGCGGCAGAGCAGCGAGTCAGTTTCTTGATTTTGCGAAATAACGGTGTTATATAGATACAGGCGTAATGTTCCTATCCAGAAATCTCAATGATTGCTGGCTGTAGACGACCAATGCGGGAGTAAAAACAGTTTGCTGAAAAGGCCGGGTACACGGTTCGAAGGCAGGCAAAAAAATAAAACAAGGCATTCCACGGTGCCGGTTTGAAGAAAAACTAATGAGAAATCATTGGCTCAACTTGCAGTGAAACCAAGAAAGAGGAGAGTTAAACATGGCAATCAGTTTTAATCTGAACGGCTCGACGGTATCCGTCCAGGCCGAGCCGGACACCCCGCTCCTGTGGGTTATCCGCGATGAAGTCGGTCTGACCGGCACCAAGTTCGGATGTGGCGCAGCGCTTTGCGGCGCATGCACTGTGCATCTGGATGGCGTTGCAATTCGTTCATGCCAGACCCCGGTGTCCAGCGTATCTGGCAAAAAAGTGTCGACAGTGGAATCTCTGTCCGCCGACAACTCTCACCCATTGCAGAAAGCCTGGATCAAGCATCAGGTGCCTCAGTGCGGTTATTGCCAGTCCGGCCAGCTGATGAGCGCGTCTGCACTGCTCGCTAAAAACAAGAACCCAAGCGACACTGACATCGACAACGCGATGAGCGGTAACCTGTGCCGTTGCGGCACTTACAACCGTATCCGCGCTGCGATCAAGGATGCTGCCGCAGAGATGCGCGCTTAAGGTAGAGGAGAAAATACAAATGACAACTACACGCCGTGAATTTCTAAAGTCGGGTGCGCTCGCTTCTGGCGTCGCCGTACTCAGCATGTACGTGCCGGGTTTTGGTGGCCAGGAAGCACAGGCTGCGGGCTCGATGCATACGCCTAACGTCTGGGTGCACATTGCCGACGACAACACGATCACCCTGATCTCCCACATGTCCGAAATGGGCCAGGGCGTCCACACTTCGCTGCCAGCACTGATCGCTGAAGAGCTCAATGTTGACATCAACAAAGTCAGAGTAACGACGGCACCTGCCAATCCAGCCTACGTTAACGGCCTTCTGGGCGCACAGATCACTGGTGGTTCCACCTCGATCCGTGATGCATGGGAAAAGCTGCGTATCGGTGGCGCGCAAGTGCGCACCATGCTGGTTCAGGCTGCGGCCGACAAGTGGGGCGTCGATGCTTCCACGCTGACCGCTGAGAATGGCGTTGTTTCTTCCGGCAACGGCAAATCGGCAACTTATGGCGAACTCGCCGGTGCAGCTGCATCGATTCCTGTGCCAAAAGAAGTCAAGCTCAAGGACGCGTCCGAGTTCCGCCTGGTTGGTAAAGCCATTCCACGTCTGGATTCGCCTTCGAAGGTCAACGGTACTGCCGAATTCGGTATCGATGCCAAGGTTCCTGGCATGGTGTACGCCACGGTTGAGATGGCACCAGCAATTGGCGGCAAAGTG
>Ga0315909_10008290_pt1 | contig 11409 bp, 9 predicted proteins | sample LakEriMetagenome_11_FD_203527 | JGI IMG/M metagenome (GOLD analysis project Ga0315909, IMG submission 203527) | Freshwater fungal communities from buoy surface, Lake Erie, Ohio, United States - Buoy 2 MA125 | ecosystem: Environmental > Aquatic > Freshwater > Lake | place: USA: Lake Erie, Ohio...
AAGACCGAGGACGACCCGAACGCGGCGAAGGTCACACTCAACGGAAAAGACTTGGGCGTGCTCTGGTGTGCGCCCCGGCGAGTGGACATCACGGAGGACTCGCCGAACAACTCGACAAGCACCCGCTCACGCTGAAAATCGTGCGCAACCAAACGCCCAAAACTCTTACCTTTCAACCATGAGCCGAGGGGATTGCCGAGGAATTGGTTTTTTTCCGCAACTCTCCAAGCCATGGATGCCTTCCTTGAAAACCTTGGGTATCTTGCCCCACACCTGCAGAACTAATCAACTCCCACGAAAACGAATTCTTTGAAAACAACACAATCCTCTATGCGAATCAGAAAAACTATTGCTTACAATACCCTTGCAGGCGTCATGTCTCTCGCTCTCACAGGGCATGCCCTCGCGCTCGATCTTCATGTCGCCTCGAATGGCAACGATGCCAATCCAGGCACCGAAGCCAAGCCACTCGCCACGCTGGTGGCGGCGCGCGATGCCGCAAGAAAGGGAGCAGGCAAAGAATCGGTCACCGTGCATGTCGGCGACGGAGTTTACCATCTTGCGGAGACTCTGGTGTTCACTCCCGAGGATTCGGGCAGCGCGGAGTTTCCAGTGATCTATCGCGCGGTAAACGAAGGCCGTGCTGTCCTGAGCGGTGGCTCGGAACTCCAGCTCGCTTGGAAGCCTTACCGTGACGGGATTTTCCAAGCCGCGACGCCTCAGAGCCTCGAGGTCGACCAGTTGTTTATCAACGGCAAGGTCCAGCGCATGGCCCGCTATCCGAATTTCGATGCCGCGAAAAAAACCGACGCCTACCAGGGTTATGCGGCGGATGCGTTTTCGAAGGAGCGCGCGGCGAAGTGGGTGGACCCGACAGGCGGCTTCATCCACGCGATGCATTCCGCGCGCTGGGGCGGCTACCACTACCGCATCACCGGCAAGGACGCGGAGGGAAATGTGACCTACGAGGGCGGTTGGCAGAACAACCGCCAGAAGGGCATGCACAAAGATTTTCGCATGGTGGAAAATATCTTCGAGGAACTCGACGCCCCCGGCGAGTGGTTCCACGACCGCAAGACCTCGACTCTCTATTTCCTGCCTGCTCAGGGAACCGATCTGGCTGTGGCCAAAGTGGAAGTCGTGCGTCTGCGGCATCTGGTGGAATTTCAAGGCTCGCTGGAGAAGCCCGTGAAACACATCACGCTGCAAGGCTTCACCGTGCGCCATGCCGCCCGCACCTTCATGGATTGCAAGGAACCCCTCCTGCGCTCGGATTGGGCGATCTACCGCGGCGGGGCGTTTCTGCTCACCGGCACCGAGGATATCGACATCCTCGATTGCGAATTCGATCAGGTCGGCGGCAATGCCATTTTCGTGAACAACTACAACCGCCGCGTTCTGATCAAGGGCTGCCACATCCACGATACCGGAGCCAGTGGGGTGTGCTTCGTGGGCGATCCCGCCGCTGTGCGCGATCCGCTGTTCGAATACAACCAGACCCAAGATCTCACCAAGGTCGATCTTACCCCAGGCCCGAAGAGCGACAACTATCCCGCCGATTCGGTCGTCGAGGATTGTCTCATCCACGGCATCGGCCGCGTGGAGCGCCAACCGGCCGGCGTCCAGATTTCGATGGCCAAAGGCATCACGGTCCGCGACACCTCGATCTACGACTGTGCCCGCGCGGGCATCAATGTCAGCGAGGGAACCTGGGGCGGACATCTCATCGAGGGCTGCGATGTTTTCGACACCGTCCTTGAGACCCACGACCACGGCTCGTTCAATTCCTGGGGACGCGACCGTTTCTGGGACAAGAGCCGCTCGAAGACCGATGCGGTCGTGGCGAAAAATCCTGACCTTCCCTTCCTCGATGCCGGCACGCCGACGATCATCCGCAACAGCCGCTGGCGCTGCGACCACGGTTGGGATGTGGACCTCGATGACGGATCCACGAACTACGAGATCACCAACAATGTCTTCCTCAAGGGCGGGCTGAAGCTGCGCGAGGGCTATCGCCGCATCGTCACCAACAACATCGGCTTCAACAGCACCGCCCACCCGCATGCCTGGTATAAGGACAGCGGGGATGTGCTGAAGAACAACATCTGGATGGCCAGCTACCGGCCCGCTGTAATGCCCAAAGACAAGTGGGGTGGAACAAGCGACAAAAACCTTTTCGCCGCCGATTTTGCCCTGAAGGCCGGACAGGACAAAGGCTGGGACGCGAACTCCCTCGTCGGCGATCCGATGTTCATCGATCCCGCCAAAGGCGACTTACGGGTGCGCGAGGACTCTCCGGCGTTGAAACTGGGCTTCAAAAATTTCCCGATGGACCGCTTTGGCGTCAAAAAAACCTCGCTCAAAGCGATCGCCCGGACGCCGGAAATTCCGGCCATGCGAGCCGAGTCGAACGAGAATCGCGGCCCCGCCACCGGCGAGTGGCTTGGAGCGCGTTTGCAGGAACTCGAAGGCGAGGCCTTCTCCGCCTACGGCGTCGCCAAGGACGAGGGCGGTGTGGCATTGATCGCGGTGCCAAAGGGCTCCGCTGCCGCCCGCGCCGGATTGAAAACAGGCGATGTCGTGCTGCAGATCAACGGACGATCCGTGTCCACGATCAGGCTGTTGCTCCGGCACACCAAACAGAACAGCAACAGCCAGCTCACCCTGAAAATCGTGCGCGAACAGTTGCCCCTAACAATAACTCTTACTCCATGAGCCAACCAGCTTCACGGTGTCGATTGATGATCTTCTGCCGCAAGGGCGGAGAAGTTTTTCGTTCGGCTCGCTGGCTTTGGCCGCACACCGGCAGATGCCCTGCCGTTTATGAAACAAACTGAGGTGATCCTCCAGCGGCGAGAAATGTATTTGAAAATCAAACCCACCCTTCTGCTGGCCGCCCTGCTGGTTGTCAGCGCCATGGCCGCAAGCGTTGAAGCTCAATCTCCCGAGGGCGATCAACCCCCGGCTCATACGCTGAACGATCCCACCCGCCCAGTGCATTATCTGGACTCTCCCCTCCTCTACATGATCGTCCAATCACAAAGCATCTGCTGCTTCGCAAGAAATCAGCAAGAAACAGCCCATTAAATGGATCCTTCAAAAATCAAAAATATTTTTTGGGATGTTGACGGCGTTCTTGCCGATCTCAACTTCGCCTATTTCCACTTTTTAACTCGGCACCCAAATTACCGCGAGCAGTTCCACGGATTGAAGTGGGAACAACTGCCGGAAGTTCTGCCCATCGTTCCCGAATACGGGGCTCTTGAATTAAAGACTCATCCGACACTCGGAAAAGAGATGGATCGGGACTTTTGTGCCGACCGGCGCTATTTTAGAAATCGACCATTATACCCCGGCGTCATCGAATCTCTCAAGGAACTGAACAAAAAAGGATACCGCCAGTTTACCATGTCGGCAACCTTCGATGTGGACGCGAAGAAGGCCTATTTAGAGGATATCCTGTCTCCTGTAACTGACTTTTTAACAATTGAATGCGTCCAGCATGGAGAATTCATGCACGACACCGCAAAAAGGGATCGCTTGAAGGAATGTTACGCCAAATACGATCTCAAGCCCGATGAAACCCTGTTGGTAGATGATCGCATCTACAACCAATACGCAGCCATCGAGTCAGGAGCCCACCCCGTTCGAATGCGTTGTGAGTTTACCACGGAATTACCCCACGAATTATCTTGGATCCCCGAGTTTCCAAATATCGTCACTCTTAAAAATTGGTTGATAGACCCAGCTCGCTGAAGATTCACATGAGGATCATAATAAATTGTAGATAAATGATTATCGCGATTGAGCGGAAGCATTAAAAAGCGTTTTATAATTGCATGATCCAAGAAACACGACCTCGCCCATTTCATAGAGCGCTCAAGACGCCTACGAATTAAAAATCCACTAAAAAAACCCACAGAAAATGTCAAATAGCCAAAACACACCACTCGTCCACACCACTCGTCAAATCATGTCATCTTTATTTGCAATGAATTTTCTTCGACTTGTATTAATCGTCGCTTGTCTTAGCTCTGCAGCTGTTGCAGCGAATCAGAGTCCCATTATCTCCATCTTATTACCTCCAGAATTAGAGAAGGATGCAGGTTATCAATTAGCGCTCCGAGAATTAAATAAGGTTTTGGAAAAGAAGGGATATGAGCCAACTACTCGACACCTGAAAAGTGGCGATCAATTTCCGACGGGAAACAAGATTGTCGTTGGTGATCTGGGACTAAAACCCAATCAAAATGGGCTTGCGATGAGTCAAGAGGCTTATCGCATCTCGACGTCAAAAGAACAAAGTGCAAATACCCTCAGAATTCAAGGCGATCTTCGTGGGGGAATGTATGGGATTTTTAAACTAGCAGAGGAAATTCAGTTGGGAAAACACCTGTGGGACATCAATCTGGAGATTTCTCCAGAATTCCCGATGCGCATGTATACCGAGCTCGGGCAGCTCTATGATTTTCCGTCGGTCGGATACCACCTTTTTAAAGAACCATGGGTCAATCACCCAAGATTGGAAGCGGAGAAGGAAGAACTGAAACGACTCATCGATCAAGTGGCCAAACTGGGATTCAATACATTCACGATCATGCATGTGAATTTCGAGGACTATATCACTTACAAGTATCTTGATAAGAAAGTTTATGCGGAAGATGACGTGCATCATATCAAAGCCAGGCAGTTTGCCAAACACCTGACGGACATCATCCACTATGCCCATGCTCGACACATCAATATTTTTTTGCAGGTGTATGAATTCCAATATCCCACAAAACTGGGCGAACTTTATAATTTGGATCTTGAGAATGCCGAGACGCAAGCAATCATCAATGCCAAGGTAAAAGAACTTTTTGAGGTCGTTCCTCTTGATGGGCTTGTCATCACCGCCACCGAATCAAATCCACGTTCAGGCTATCAATCCTCAAAAATCTGGGCGAAGTATGGTAAGGCCGGGGCCGGAAAAATGATGACCCTGTATCACAATGCCGGGAAACAAAGTGGGAAGAAGGTGATTTTTCGCTCTTGGATGGTTGCTTACGGCGCCGCAGATTCTGATCAGGTGATTGCTAATACACCTGACGATGCGGAATTTGAAATCAAGCATACCGGCGATGATTTTTGGATTAATTTCCCCCTGACCGATGCCATCGAGAGTGGCTTGGGCAAAAAGCGTCCGCTGACCATGACGTTTGATGTTCACCCGCAATACTACGGGTGGTCGCGATTAATCTGTTACCTGCAGCGGTTTGCCGAAGAGGCTAAGATTGCCAAAGAGAATGGTGTCAAAGGGATCCAAGCCTGGGGCGCGTGGGCGCCGGGCAGCATCTGGAGTGACGGGCATCCTGGCTATTTGCCCAATGGTCAGTTAAAGCCGCACAGCAAGCCTTTCTACGATATGGCGGGCCCATGGAACAACTTCAGGATATATAGTCGTGGCTTTACCCCCGGTCAGATGAATGCCTACCTCGTTTCCCGCCTCACATGGAATGTGAATCTCACAGCAGAGCAAATTGCCAAAGACTGGGGCACTATTCATTTCGGGCAGAAAAATGCCGATGCCGTTGCTGAAATACTGATGAACAGCCAAGCCGCTTTCCGGGAACTTTACCTGGGTGGGCAAAGGGAGTTTTCTAACCATCCGATCTATTTTAAATGGGCAACCACAGTCAATTTAAGCGATGATGGGCTTGAAAAAATATACCAAAAACTTCCTTTAGCCCACATCCTTGAGCGGAATCAGGTCGCCAATGAATATTTGGCAAGAATGGATGCCGCTTTTGCCCGCATCGATCCCGCTAGCGTTCCTTCACCGGACGAATACCGGGTGCTCAAGGAAGGACTTGAAAAGACCAATCTCTACTTGAGCATGTTTTTTACATTTCGTGAGAAGTGGTGGAGGGAAAGAGAATTGAAAGACCCTGAAACTGAGACAACGGCCGCGAAGCAGGAGGAACTGGAAAAAGCGGTGGCCTCCTTTGATGCTGTGATGAAAAAATGGCAGAAATACCCTGAAGAGCGGATATTCTGGGGCATCAAGGAACAAAGCTTTGATGGTAAACGGGGGCGGCACAAATGGCAAAGCGATGTTTTAGAAGCTTTCCAACCGGAATAGAGGCCTTGAAATACTCCCAATCGATGCATTGCAATTCTCAAAACCCAGGTCGGAGACATTTCCTGAAAGTGGCCTCTATCGGCACAGTTTCGCTTCTTGCCGGGAGCCTGTTGGAATCCGCACTGGCCGAACAACCCGCAAAAACGCCCCATACCGACGCAGCGAAAAGCCCTAAGCAAAACTCGATGCCATCATCTGGGATACAACGGTCGGCGAGGGCAAGGGGGACTCTCGGGTTTTTAGCCATAATGACCTCTCCATGATTCGCCACATGAACGAATCCCTGATCAAAGGAAAAGCGCTCAAGCCGGATGCAAAAATCATCCTCACCCATATTGCAGACAAGCTGCACCCGCCTCATGACGTGCTCGAGAAAAAGCTCCTGCCGGAGGGCCTTATTCCCGCTTATGAAGGCATGTCGGTCACGCTGAAAAATAGCTAAGTAGTTAAATAAATAATTATATGATCAATAAAACCATCCGCCCGATGACAACTGCAGCCATGCTGCTTGCTGTTGGGATCGCCTCTCCATTAATCGCCGCTGAGAAGACCCAGCCTCCGAGTCAACCCAACATCCTATTCATCATGCTTGATGACTTGGGCAAGGAATGGATCAGCTGTTACGGAGCGGAAGACATCAAGACCCCGAACATCGATGCGCTGGCCGCCGGGGGAATGAAATTCAATAACGCCTACTCCATGCCGCAGTGCACCCCATCGCGCACCACACTGCTGACGGGCAAATACCCATGGCGCACGGGATGGGCCAACCACTGGGATGTGCCGCGCTGGGGGGTGGCATACTTTGACTGGAAGCAGAAGGAAAACATCACCTTTGCCCGCCTAATGAAGGATCTCGGCTACGCCACCTTTGCCGCCGGCAAGTGGCAGATCAATGACTTCCGTATCGAGCCACAGGCGATGAAGAAGCACGGCTTCGATGACTGGGCCATGTGGACCGGGGGTGAGACCGGCAATCTTCCAAGTGAGAATCGTTATCATGACCCCTACATCAATACGCCAGAGGGCAGCAAGACCTATGAAGGCAAGTTTGGCCCCGATATTTATTCCGACCGCCTGATCGACTTCATGCGCAAGAATAAGGAGAAGCCCATGTGCCTCTACTACCCGATGGCGCTGCCACATATCCCGTTCGTAGCCACTCCGGATGAACCAAATGCCGAAGGCAAGCTCGGCATGCACCAGGCCATGGTGCGCTATGCGGACAAGATGGTTGGCAAGATCATCAAGGAGCTCGATGAGCTGAAGATTCGTGATCGCACGATTATCATTTTCACCACCGACAATGGCTCCACTGCAGGCAAGCGCGCCGTGACCGGTATTCGCAATGGAACACCGGTTGAAGGAGCGAAAGGCATGGAAACAGAGGCTGGAGTTTGTGCGCCTTTCATTGTCAACTGCCCTGGGCTTGTTCCGGCCGGGGTCGAGGGTGAGGCCCTCACCGACTTTTCAGATATGCTGCCCACTTTCTTGGAACTGGGGGGTGGCAAGGTGCCGGAAGATTTCATCACCGACGGCACCTCCATAGCCCCCTTGATCTTGGGCAAGGCAAAAGACACGGATCGCGAGTGGATCATGGCCCTCGGCCACGGAAGAGCTAAGCTGACGAAGGACGGGGTTCGGCCAATGAAGGATTTCGCCACCCGCGTTATTCGCGACAAGCGCTTCAAGGTCTGGGTCTCAAACGCTAAGAAAATCATTCGCCTGCATGATCTTCAAAGCGACCCGTGGGAGAAAACCAATCTCATTGATAGCAAACTCGATGAGCACACGAAGGCCCTGCAAAAGTTTCAGGCAGTCGTCGACTCCCTTCCTGACAAGGATGCCCACCCAGTCTACGAACCCCGCGCTGCAAATCCATGGGACATAAAATTAAATCAAGATAATAATACAACTAAAAGCGAGTAAAATGTTAAACGATATTTATTTTAAATCATCTCTACTTATCGCGGTGGCCTTTTTTGTCACGACCGTGCGCGCAGAAAACGAAAAGCCCGGCGAAGAGTCCATCATGAGGGTCATGACCTACAATGCCTGTCGGGGCGGTATGGCTCAAGGGCAGCCCTTGTCCCAATCCGCCAAGATGATCCAGATGGCACAGGCAGACATCGTGGGCCTGCAGGAGATCGGCGAGAACGTCCCGGAGCTGGCGAAGCTGCTGGGCTGGAATCATAGTGGCCCTTTCCTGACGCGTTTTGAAATCGTCGAGCATGTTCAAGGGGAGGGCAAAAGACCGTGGGATGGAATCAAGGTCAAACTACCTTCGGGCCAGCATGCGTATGTCTTCAACGCTCACCTTCCCAACCCTCCTAATCAAGCCTACCAACTCTTGGGCCTTAAAGGAGGCTATCGCAGCTATCCCAAGATTGACACCGAAGAAGAGGCGATAGCCGGGGCAAAGAAAGCACGGGGGAAATACATCGAGCGACTTCTCAAGCTCATTAAAAGTTTCGCGGATCCAGAGGCACCTATTTTTGTGGTCGGGGATTTTAATGAACCCTCCCACCTCGACTGGACCGAAGCGGCGGCCAAGGCGGGTCACCACCCCATGAAGGTGGAATTTCCCACTTCCTTGATGATGGCTCAGGCCGGCTTTACCGATTCCTATCGCACGGTTCATCCCGACGAGGTCGCCAAGCCCGGCCTCACCTGGTCACCCGTTCACGCACCCGATCACCCGGATCACCACCACATGCGGATTGATTATGTTTACTTCAGAGGCGAGGGCGTCCAAGTGACCGATGCCAAGATCATTGGAGAGAAAAAAGAAAACGCGGACATTGTGATTTCCCCCTATCCCTCGGACCACCGTGCGGTGGTGGCAACCTTCACACTACCCCATCAATTAAACTAACAAAAAATAGAATTAAGCTAAATGGATATAAGAAAATACCACCATGCGCATACAATCTACTATCAGTGCCTTGGCAGGATTTATCATCCTGTTTGGACAGAGCATCGGATTGGCTAATCCACCGAAAACAAACTTCATTATCATCTTCAATGATGACCAAGGCTACCAAGACCTGGGTTGCTTTGGGTCGCCGGATATCAAAACGCCCCATGTCGACAAGCTCGCCAAGGAAGGCATTCGAATGACCGATTTCTTGGTGGCATCTCCTATCTGCTCTCCCTCCCGGGCGGCACTGATGACCGGCCGCTACCCTCGTTTCGTTGGGGTGCCCAATGTCTTCTGGCCGGACCGACCCGGCGGCTTGAATCCTGAACATGTGACTATTGCAGAAACCTTGAAGACGGTCGGCTATGCCACCGCTGCTGTCGGCAAATGGCATCTGGGAGACAAGCCTCAATACCTCCCGACGAACCAAGGCTTTGATTCCTATTACGGCATTCCCTACAGCAATGACATGTTCCCAGCGAGTGACATGAAGTATGCATCGGATTGCCTGTTCAGGGAGGGTTATAGCCAGCAAACCTTGAAAGAGGCTTTTGCAGACAGGCTGAATGATGACAATAAATTCAGGCGAGCCGTCAAAAACAAGGTGCCGCTCATGCGCGATGAGGAGTGCATTGAATTTCCCACAGACCAATCGACAATCACACGCCGGTTCGCAGACGAAAGCATCCAGTTTATTTCCGAAAGTGTAAAAGCCGGTAAGCCGTTCTTCCTCTACCTTGCCAATTCCATGCCTCACATTCCCTTGTATGCTTCGGAACAGTTTCTTGGCAAAAGCCAACGCGGACTTTACGGGGATGTGATTGAAGAAATTGACTATAACACCGGACGCATCATGGATCATCTTGATCAGCTCGGTGTCGCGGACAACACGCTCGTCATCTTCACGTCGGACAATGGCCCCTGGCTCGAGCAAAAGGAGCACGGGGGCTCCGCTTTCCCGTTATTCGAGGGGAAGTTCACCACTTTTGAAGGCGGCCAGCGCGTGCCTTGCGTCATGCGGTGGCCGGCGGAGATTCCGGCCGGAAGTGTTTGTTCGGAGATGGCATCAACCATCGATCTGCTTCCCACTTTGGCAAACATCGCTGGCGCAAAATTGCCGGATATAACATTGGATGGCAAAAACATCCTGCCACTGCTGACCGAAAAGGGGTCCCAGTCACCCCACGAATACTTTTTCTACACCAGCAGGGGAGAGGCTGTTCGCTCAGGTGAGTGGAAATATCACAAAGTGATGCATTTTAAGGTCAAAGAAACAGCACGGAAATTCACTGGCCCCGCTCTTTACAACTTAAAAAACGACATTGGGGAATCCCATAATGTGATCGATCAACACCCCGAGATCGCGGATCGACTCGCGAAGGCACTGGATGAGCATCTCAAACGGGATGATGCCAAAAAAAAGAGCGATAATGACTCCTAAGCTCCGAGTGCCCCGTCGCCTCATTCCAGCTCCAAACGACCTCCCTTGCCGCATCCTTCACCCTCTCCAACTCATCGGAAGGGCAGGCTGTGATAGGCGAATTACTCTCATGCATCAGCCATTGGAACTCCGCAGGCGAAAGCCAACGCGTCACCCCGTTGCACACAATCGCCACATCCGAAAGGCCGTCATCGGGCCTTAATACAAAGCCCGAGACGTGCGCCCCTCGCGCCAGCAAATGCAGCGCCTTTGCGGAAGTCTGTTTCCGCCCTGTCGATTCAAAATCCAGCACGGAATCCAACTTCTGCTCCTCGGAGTGGCCCAAAACCAACTCCCCATCCCGATCCACCACGATCGCGCTCATGTTGCCTCCTTGGTTCTTCCTGCGATTACGCGCTCACGCAGGTCCACGATGGGTTGCGTGTCCTCCAGCCAACGATCCTGAATGTGCGCTGGCCACGAGAGAATCCCTGTGTCAGCACCTACCTTCTTCTCCCAACGCTTCCATTCGGAGATGATCCCGTGGTAGTTCACAATACCGCTGCCTTGGCCGCTCAGCATCTCGATCTGATCTTTCTTCAAGACCTTGCCAGCCTCAATAGACCGCTTTAACTCAAACCCCGTCAGGCTGTGCTTCACCGCCTTCTCCAGCCACTTGGTCTGATCATCTTTTTCCATGCTGGAGACCACCCAGTAATGCTCGCTGTTGAGCTTCGGGTTGCGAAGCGCCCGTGGCACCTCGTTCACCGCCAAAGCCCGCCGCACCGAGGAAAGATCGAATTCCAGTTGAGACATATATTGCTCAACCTCTTTCTCCCATCCCTGCTGCTTCACGAAATTCAGCAGATCCGCCAGCGCCAGCGCGCCCGTTGTCTCAAACGCCTTAAAGGCCCGCAGAATCTCCTTGACATTCTCCAAGGTCGTCGT
>Ga0315909_10008291_pt1 | contig 11407 bp, 7 predicted proteins | sample LakEriMetagenome_11_FD_203527 | JGI IMG/M metagenome (GOLD analysis project Ga0315909, IMG submission 203527) | Freshwater fungal communities from buoy surface, Lake Erie, Ohio, United States - Buoy 2 MA125 | ecosystem: Environmental > Aquatic > Freshwater > Lake | place: USA: Lake Erie, Ohio...
GCGTACTTGATATGAGTGGCCTGGCTCAAAAAGGCGGGCCGGTAATGTCGCATGTACGTCTGGCCGATCGTGATGATCAGATTCATTCCACGCGAGTCGGTACTGGCGCTGCTGATTTGGTCGTAGGTTGCGATGTCATCGTTGCTGCGAGCAAGGATGCGATTGCCCGCATGGGTGAAGGTAGAACGCATGCGGTCATTAACACCACGCTGGCTCCGACGGCTGCTTTTGTTAAAAATCCAGACTGGGTCTATCCCGATAGCGATGCCGCTGACAACATACGCAAGGTCTGTGGCGAGACCGCAGTAGCGGCTATTGATGCAGGAAAAATCGCAACCGCTTTAATGGGTGATTCAATCGCAACCAATATGTTCATGCTGGGTTATGCGTGGCAACGTGGTTGGGTTCCATTGTCTGAGGAAGCGCTTATAAAAGCGATAGAGCTCAATGGTGTTTCCGTCGGCTTTAATCAGCAATCCTTCGCGTGGGGACGACTAGCAGCGCATGATATCGACGCGCTACAAAAAGAAATCAAGGTACTCGCGCCAGCGCAAGTAATTGAATTTAAGCGTGCGCCGACGCTCGATGATCTTATCAGTCGGCGTGTAGATTTTCTTACTAGTTACCAGAACAAAGCTTATGCTAGTAGCTATCACCGCTTTGTTGAGCAAGTGCGTGCAGCTGAAAATAAACTTGCGCCTCAAGGCCCGCACAAACTCACAGAAGCTGTAGCGCGCTATCTTTTTAAATTGATGGCCTATAAAGACGAGTATGAAGTCGCGCGTCTGCATAGCGATCCGGCATTTAAGAAGCGTATTGCTTCTATGTTCGAAGGTAATTACAGTATCAAATATCACCTTGCTCCGCCGCTGCTTTCTGCTAAGGATGCGCATGGACATTTGGTTAAACGTGAGTTTGGTTCGTGGGTAGGCTGGGTATTTCCTGTGCTGGCTAAATTGCGCTTTTTGCGCGGAACTCGCTTGGATCTGTTGGGCTATACACAAGAGCGTAAGAGCGAGCGGGCATTGATTAAGCACTACCGTGAAACGATCACTAATTTGCTGCCACAACTGACGGCAGAAAATATTTCAACGGTGGTGGCAATAGCTAGTGTGCCAGAAGACATACGTGGTTATGGTCACGTAAAAGAACGTCATTTGCATAACGCCAAAGAAAAAGAAGCTGAGCTACTCAAAAAACTTAAAACCAGTACGATCAACATACACGAAGTAGGTCGACACGCAGCGTAAGTTTTAAATGGTGGGATATATGGGCCTCCATGCAGCAGCATGGAGGTTTTTTTTACTTGGGATGATGGCTGGTATTAACCGCCGCGTGCGTTGCGTATTAATCCGCGTTGTGGATCGTAGCCTGCAGCAGCAATCATATAAAACAAAATCGTTGCAATAATAATCACCACTATCGATAGCGTAGCCATCTGACCATAAAGCGCGTGGCGCATTGCTTCGACTGCGTGCGTAAATGGATTAAGCGCTGAGATACGATAAATCCATACAGCGCCTGCATCCTGCATGCGCTGTATTGGATACAGCGCGGAAGACAGAAAAAACATAGGAAAAATTACGAAATTCATCGTACCGGCAAAATTTTCCAGCTGCCTTATATAGACCGATAACACCAATCCAAAAGCCGACAGCATTAGCGCACCTAGTATGAGTGCTGGCAAAGCAGTTACTACTTGCCAGGGTGAGAGTCCTATACCCCAGATCACCACCAAGATCATGAAGGCTAACGCCTGTATTACCGACAGAAATGCTCCGCCAGCCAGTTTGCAAGCCAACAGATAGCCACGTGGCAGTGGTGCTGTTAACAGTAGCCGCATGACACCCATTTCACGGTCATACACCATCGCCAATGAGGATTGCATGCCATTGAACAGACACACCATCAAAGCCAAGCCCGGCACCATATACAAGCGATAGTCTAGCTGAGGATCAAACGGCATCACACTGCCCAAATCGGGCATCTGACGAAATCCTGCAGCAAACACCACCATCCACAACAAAGGGCGCACCAGAGACGAAGCAAGGCGGCCGGGCTGACGTAAAAATTTATGAATCTCTCGCCCCGCAATCGCTGCGAGCGCCAATCGGGCATGAAGTAATTTCATGGCTTACCCTCCGCGCGAGTTAAGTGCAAGAAGGCGGGTGTTAGTTGCGTGTGCCCATTCAATTTGATTAATTCTTTCGGTGTGCCGTCAAAGCGTGTTTTACCTGCGGCCATGACGATGATGCGGTCTGCTGATTCGGCTTCATCAACTAAGTGAGTCGCCCACAACACGCCCATGCCGCGTTCACGACACAAGGCTTTTACATCAGAGACTATGGTGGCTCGGGATGCAGGGTCTATACCGACCGTCGCTTCATCCATTAGCAGCAGTGAGGGTTCAGAGATGAGCGCACGCGCAAGTTCTACTTTGCGGCGCATACCGCCAGAGAGCTGACGGCATAATTCAGAGGCGCGGTCAGACAACCCAAATCGGTTAAGCAAACTATCTATGCGTAGACGAGCATCCGCACGCGGTATGCCGTGCAAATCACTTTGAAATTGCATGTTGGCGTAAATAGTTAAATCCAGATCGAGCGCGGGTTGCTGAAAGACGATAGCTAGTTTTGATAATGCTGCTATGGGCTCTTTGCCTATGTCTGCTCCAGCAATCCGGGCAGTACCAGAATCAGCGACAAACAAGCCAGATAGCATTTGAAATAAAGTGGATTTGCCAGCACCATTGGGTCCGAGCAGGGCGACAAATTCACCGGAGCGCACAGAAAAGCTCACACCGTCAACAGCCGCACGGGTACCAAAAAATTTACTCAGGCTGCTTACGGCTAGCATATCGGGAAACAAAGAAGCATCGGATGACAAGCGAACTCCTGTTATTTTTGTAGTGTGCTGCGATTGTAACGGTTCGGTAGCAAGACTGCCTGTATTGGGCTATTCAAGCACTTCGGTTGGTAATGATTGCCACGGTTTGCGTATGCGCCATTCTGCTATCCATGCGTGCGGCATGACGGCTACGAGCGCGCCGACATCGGTCACCATCTCACCCAGCTGTGCACTTTGTAGTCGCACACCGTTAGTGAGCGAGGGAAACCGACCGAGAATTTCAGCCTGAACTAAGGGCGCAAGTAATTTTTCGTTTTCACGCCACACACTGCCACCGACTAAAACACACTGCGTATCAAGCGTGACAATTAAATTGTATAAGCCACGACCGAACCAGCGTGCCGCCTCATGTACGGTTTTTAACGCAGCTTTATCACCTGATTTCGCAGCAGTGAAAAGCGTATCTAAACGCTGTCCTATGTGAAGACTTAGATTACGACCACCCACCAAACCTTCCAGATCACCGACATTGCCACAACCGCACAAAGCGGTTGAAACTTCTGAGAGCAGCATGTGACCTGCATGTCCGGCATTGCCAGATTTTCCCTGTAAGAGATGACCGTCCACACACAATCCAAATCCTATGCCGGTACTCCAAGTGGCATAAATTGAATTTGGTTGATCTTGAGCAGCACCGAAACAACGTTCACCACGTAATGCAGCAACACAATCATTATCGGTATGAATTGTGGTGAAATGTTCGTGCAGGACTAATTCCAAAGGAATGAACGTCCAGTCGTTGGGTAAATCTTTATTTTGCGCCAGACCACCGCACAGATTGGGTGGTGTAAGACCCAGCAAACCATCACGATACTCAAATGGCCCGCAGCTACTAATGCCTAGGCTACGCACTGCAGAAAAATCTATATTTTTTATTCGGCATGCATGAGCGAGTAGTTCTAGGGACTGGCGCGCAATCGCATCGGGTGTTCCGCTTTTGCGGGTTGCTTGCACTAGCCGTATAAGAGGGCCCTCAGCATTCGCTAAGGTGATGGCTAATTTACTGCCACCAATATCGAGCGCAGAAATAACCGATGTCGTCATGAGAGGGTGGGGACGATAAAAAAGGGATATCGTTGATTACTAAGCAAACGAGACCATCCACTGATGGGCAGTGATGATGGTCTCGCGGTGCATCGTTAGCAGAGTGGCTGTGAGAGGTATTAAACCGTCAACGGCTTAAAGCGCAAACGTTTAGGCTTGGCGCCTTCTTCACCTAGACGTTTTCGTTTGTCGGCTTCGTATTCTTGATAATTACCATCAAAGAAAGTAACGGTTGAATTACCTTCAAATGACAGTATGTGAGTAGCGATACGATCCAAGAACCAGCGATCGTGAGAAATCACCATTACCGTACCGGCAAACTCAAGCAACGCATCTTCCAGTGCGCGCAAGGTTTCCACATCCAGATCGTTAGACGGTTCATCAAGCAGCAACACATTGCCGCCCATAAGTAGTGTCTTTGCAAGGTGCAGACGACCGCGTTCACCACCCGAGAGATTGCCGACAATTTTTTGCTGATCCGAACCTTTGAAATTAAAGCGTCCCAGATAAGCACGCGAAGGCATTTCAAAACGACCCACAGTCAATATGTCTGCGCCCTGCGAGATATCGTCGAACACTGTTTTGTTATCCGTGAGTACATCACGTGATTGATCAACTAGCGAAATCCTAACGGTTGAGCCAATAACGATTTCTCCGCTATCTGGTGTTTCTATACCATTGAGCATACGGAACAAGGTTGATTTACCTGCGCCGTTAGGCCCGATGATGCCGACGATAGCACCAGGGGGAATGCGGAACGAAAGATTGTCTATTAACAGACGATCGCCGTAAGCTTTACTGACATTTTTAAATTCTATGACTTCGTTACCTAAACGCTCTGCCACTGGAATGAAAATTTCTTGTGTTTCATTCCGCTTTTGGTATTCGTGTTCTGAAAGCTCATTGAAGCGCGCAATACGTGCCTTACTTTTTGCCTGACGACCTTTAGGGTTTTGTCGTACCCAATCCAGCTCTTTTTTCAACGCTTTTTGGCGTGCAGATTCGGTGGACTCTTCTTGCTTTAGTCGTCCTTCTTTTTGTTCTAACCACGAGCTGTAATTACCTTTCCACGGAATACCACTGCCGCGGTCAAGTTCGAGTATCCATTCAGCAGCGTTATCCAGGAAATAACGATCGTGGGTAATACCCACCACCGTGCCAGGAAAACGTGCAAGAAATTGTTCTAGCCAATCGACGGATTCTGCATCCAAATGATTGGTAGGTTCATCAAGCAACAACATGTCTGGTTTGGAGAGCAGCAACTGACAGAGCGCTACTCGACGCTTTTCACCGCCCGAGAGCACATCGATTTTTGCATCCCACGGAGGTAGGCGTAACGCATCAGCAGCGACTTCGAGTTGTAGCTCCAGATTGCCGCCATCAGCGGAAGAAATGATGGCTTCTAGTCGGGCTTGCTCAGTTGCCAGAGCATCAAAATCAGCGTCTGGCTCAGCATAGGCGGCATATACTGCATCGAGTTTTGCGCGCGCCTCGAAGGCTTCGCCTAAACCACTTTCTACTGCCTGACGAACCGTCATGGTGGGATCCAGTTGAGGTTCCTGCGGCAGATAACCAATTTTCAGATTCGGCATGGGCGTGGCTTCGCCCTCAATATCCTTATCGATACCCGCCATGATTTTTAGCAGCGTCGATTTACCCGAACCATTCAGGCCAAGTACGCCGATTTTGGCGCCCGGGAAAAATGACAGAGAAATATCTTTGAGAATTTGGCGTTTGGGCGGAACAATCTTGCCCACGCGGTTCATGGTGAAAACGTAATTGGCCATAGCGATTTGTCTAGTAAAAAAATGGATATCGCAGCTAAGGAAGCACTGAATAAATAAAAGCGAGACGTTACTCGAGTAACTAATCAAAGCTAACCCATAGCTTAACTTGACCTCGCGTCGCACAGCTGCGCTGGCTCGCTATAAGTTACGCAATGAATCAGCATCTACCTCAGACTGCAAAGCCTTTAGAGGATACCCGAAGGGCAGGCGGCGGTACAGATCAATCCGGATTTATGGCCTCGGACCGAGGTCGCCAGGTGCGCCATATCCCCTGGATAGAATACACAATCAATCCCGCCCAAATAAGCGCAAAGCCGATCAGACGATTTTCGCCGAAAGGCTCGTGGTAGAGCCAGATGCCCAACAGCAGCTGGATGCTGGGACCGATGTACTGCAATAGTCCTAGCATGGACAAAGGGATACGCCGTGCTCCAAACGCAAACAGCAGCAGCGGCACGGCAGTCACTGGACCTGCAGCCAAAAGTAAGCCGCTCATGAACGTATCGCCCGCGGTAAACGCATGCGATGAGCCGCTATTGGGCAGTAATAAAAATAAGGCAGCCAAAGGCAGCATCACCAAAGTTTCTGCTGTTAAGCCCTCAAGCGCACCTAAGGGGGCGGTCTTGCGAAGTAAGCCATACAGACTAAACGTGACAGCGAGTGTTAAGCCTATCCATGGCAATTGACCCACACCTATTGTCAGCCAGATTACCCCGCAAGCGGCAAAAGCAATCGCCAGCCATTGTGCATTACGCAGACGCTCACCTAACATGATGCCAAATAGAACGTTAAATAACGGCGTAATGAAATAACCGAGACTGGCATCGATAATGCGTTGTTCACCAACAGCCCAGATATAAACCACCCAGTTGGTTGCAAGCATGGCTGCGCTAGCTACAAACACCAGCGCAATACGAGGATGCTCTCTTATTTTTTTCATCCACGTCCATTGGCGACGCATGCCGAGTATGACGGCGAGTAATACGATAGACCAGACCACGCGATGTGACAAAATTTCCAGCGCGGGTATAGATTTAAGCAGCTTTAGGTATAGAGGAAAAATTCCCCATAAGGTAAATGCAGTCGCAGTGCTCAGTATGCCCGCGAGCATTAAGTTTCCCAACCCAAGGATAGCTGCGTGCTGTTGTTATCAGATTTTTTGGAAGTAGTTTCGGAGTTGGTTGTTGTGCTGTTGTCAGCGCTATTGGTTACGCCATGAGTCGCGCTAGTTGAAGATTTTTTTTCTGGGCGTCGCTTTCGCCCTTCACGCAAGGGGTGACGACTGCCATGTTTGACAAACACCGATCGCGATTCAGATCGCATAGAAGAATCGCGCAGAAGTGGCCATAAAGTATCGCGAGCATGCTTGGCTGTCGCTAAATAGTCAACTATGGGTGGAGGGTAAGAGAACCCTGCAGTTACAGAATCATCGCGCCACAATTCGTCAGGCATAGTCCATGGCTGGAAAATAAATTCATTAGGCACGGTACGCAATTCGGGCACCCACCGTCTGACAAATATTCCTTGTGGGTCTTGATCTTGCGCTTGCTTGACTGGATTGTAGATGCGCAAGGTATTAATGCCTGTGACACCACTTTGCATTTGTATCTGCGGATAGTGTATGCCCGGCTCATAGTCTAAAAACTCACGTGCCAGATGTAACGCAGGTTCGCGCCAATGATTCCACAGCTGGTAACTGGAAAAACTAATGAGTAGTGCACGCATACGAAAATTTATCCAACCCGTTTGTGCCAGCATACGCATACAGGCATCGATGAGTGGAAATCCGGTTTCGCCTTTTTTCCAGCGCTCAAAATACGCTTGATTGAAATGGGGTTCGCGCAAACCATCGAATCCTCTGTGCATGTTCTGCATTTCGATAGCGGGCTCGGTTTCCAGCTTTTGTATGAAATGGCAATGCCAGTGCAAGCGGCTTTCAAATGATTTCAAGCTGCGTAATACATTAGTGGAAGAGCTTTCATTCGATACAGATTGAAGTTGCGCACGTATTTTCCATATCTTGTGCATCAACTCTTTAATCGACAGCGTGCCGTAGGCCAGATAAGGCGACAGACGAGAGCACGCCTCTTCCGCTGACAGCGGGCTAGACATGGAATAGCGGTAGGCGGGTAAATGGTGATTGAAAAACTGCTTCACCTGTTGCGAGGCATGCTTGCGACCGCCGCGCTGGCGCAGGGGTTTGTCTTCTTCTCGGCAGCCTAGCTGGCGTGCGGTCATCAACCCGGAAGGCGATAAAGTTTTACCTGAAGAGCGAATGAAATCCGGCGCACCCAACATAGGCGCACGCATACGCTGCATCCAGATGGCAGACCATTCGTCACGTGTTTCCAAGCGACGAACTACGCCATTGGTGGGGGATTCTTTCCACGCGATCCCGTTGCCACGACACCAGTCAGCTACGCGACGATCGCGCGCGTAGCTAATGGCGTTGCCGGTTTCTTCGTGCGAATAGAGAGTGAACGATCCAAAGCTATCTATCAGCCGCTTAAATACGGTCGTTATTTCGCCGTGCAAAATCAGGAGTGAACTACCGCGACCGGCTAGCGCCTTATCCAGATCTTCGAGGCATTCATTGATAAAGCCTAGATGCTGAGTAGAGAAATCGGGAGCACGGATGATTTCCGGCTCGTACACATACAACGGCAGCACATCCGGATGGCGACTGGCATCAACTAAGGGTTGGTGATCGAAAACCCGCAGATCACGTTTAAACCAAACGACAGCCAAGCTCATAACTGCCTGCCTGGACGAGTTAAGTTAAAGATTAGATAAGTAGCAATTCTGGTAAAGACAAGCCGCATGGATCTCAGGGTGAAGTGGCCATCTGGTTCTGGCGTGTGGGTGTAGGCACACATTTTAACCACCACCCAGCTTATTTGCTTTTTTCCTGTTTGAGATCAGCCCAAATTACTATGCTTTAACGAAAAACCGTAGGTCAAAAATTATAACTAGCAATGACCAGCGGCAAGGTAACAATAGATAAATTGTTCGGATCAATCTGGAGTGTTTGGAATAGAAACGTTGAATGATTTACTCAAAGCTGATGCCAATTTAGCTGCAAGCTCACGATCTGGTAGCACCTTAATCCAGTCCATCATTCGGCGATATACATAGCCTTTGAATTTGTAGGCTTGTTCATGCAAATAAGAAAAATTACTGATTAAAAATCCTTTAGTTGCGACTGCTTGTAGTGTGCTGCCCAATTCATAACCGGATAGAAATTTTTGCGACTCATAGCTTGTGTGAATTGAATTTATTTTAAATGGCTTATTTTCTTTACTTGTTTGTCCATCAATTGAAGGTGGTGGTCCATTTGCGATACGGCGAAACAGATCGATAAAGGAGTTCATTAGCGATTCGGTTTCACTTGTTAATTCATGATTAAGAGTAGCTAAACACATCGCACATAAGTGAATGATATTTTGTGCGTAATGAGAGTGAAATTCAACGCGACGTGTTGTTAGGATAGTCTGTATTATTTTTTCAACGGCTGCAGGACGTTCCGTAGGGGTTAGTTCTGTCAGACGATGGAAAAGTAAAGGAATAGGACTGAATATCATCGCCACGGCAAGATGTTCTAAAGGCCAGCAACTAGTCTCTTTTTCTGCGTACTCAATGTTCTTGTCATTTTTTGGTTTGGCTTTTAAAACTTCAAAAAATATGTCGCGTTGAGTTGCCTCATCAAGTAAATCGCCCCTTAGGACGTCCATTATTTGTTTTCCTACTTCCATAGTAAAAACTAGACTGCGCGCCCGATTAGTTTTGCCTGCAGGGGCTGTGAGTACAGCGCGTATAGCCGTCATAAGCATGTGACGCATTTCACCTGGCTGGATAGCTGAATTATTTTGTATTGAAGTAAATTCTGTCAGCAATCGTACTTGAGCTAGCTTGATACAAGCTGGTTTGTCAGCTTTGAGTGTTTGATTTTGAGCCCATTCCATCATGGCAATCGCCATGGAGAGGCGGCTTAATGGTGACAAGGGAGTGAGCAACACCGTGTCGTAGCCACCACCGCTCTTGATGTGATCATCAAACTTCTTCATCAGTTCCAGGCGAGCCATTTTTTGACCCTGGCATGTACGCTTCATATCGCCGACTAAGCCAGGGAAGCGTCTTAGTGGTTGGTGTATATCAAAGCTTAAATAATTCGACCGATTGGTAAGAGCAAAATTCGATTGAGCCTTATATGATGGGATAAAGCTGGCGATTTTATTCATGATATCGAGTGGAAGTACTGAAAGTGAATAATCTGATTTGCCAATCTTGATATGTATTTCTTTATTTTCAATTTCGGATGTTGAGGCGAGCGTAAGGAATAAGCGAGCTTCCATTTCCTCGGGGGTTAGCGGTTTTACTTTACCGCCTTTTTCTTTCATTTTTGGGTTGTACCAATGCCCTTCATCTGGGACGCGGTCCTCAACCTCTTCATTCGCTGGTGGTGGGTTATTCGCTGAGCGATTGCTCGCTGCAGGGTCGGGAGTTGTACGTTTCATTACAGATTCTCCTTTTAAAGAGAAGAATCTGTAACTGAATTTTTAGCAAAGTTCCTTGATAAGATTGGATATATAAATTTTACATACTGCGTCGATATTACCGCCCACTTCAAATAGGGCATCCGAGGTTGATCCAATGAACAAACATGCACAGCACTCATTAAGTGAGCAAAAAGATGCCATCTCAGATAACTGCTTCTTGAAGAATATTGAGTGCGATTTCAGCGGCCTTGAGCAATGACGACCGCTGGAGCAACGATAGAAAAATATTGCGGATCAATAAGTAGTGCTTGGTGTAGAACCAAAAAGTGAGGTTCTCAGAGCCGATAGTATTTTGGCAGCGATCTCAGGATCGGGCATTAAATTAATCCAGTCAAACATTCTCCGATATACATAGCCTTTTAAAAAATAGAATGATTGGTTATGTAATTCGTTTAATTTTAAATTATTTATATATGCCTCCTGGGGGTTGTCATATTCAAAGCCATTTTTATAGGCAATCTTATCACCTGCGTACTCTGGAATTGAATCTATTCTCGATGGCGCAATGTAGTCACTTGATTGTCTCTTGCTTCCAGGTGGTTGTTCTTTCGCTATGTGATGACACAGATCGATAAACAAATTAATGATCGATTCAGTTTCATTTTTTAATTCATTATTGAGTGTAGCTAAACACACCGCACTAAGTATCAAGATATTTCGTGCGGAATAAGAGTGAGATTCAATATATTGTTGTGTTAGGGCTGTCTGTATTATTTTTTTAACAGCGGCAGGACGTTCCGTAGGAGATAGTTCTCTCAGACGATAGGAAAGTAAAGTATTAGGTTTGCACAACATTGCCACTGCAAGATGCTCCAAGGACCACTGACTAGTCTCGAATTGCAAGTAGTGTTCATTTTTCTTGCTATCTGCATTGGCTTTTAAAACTTCAAAAATTATTTTCCACTGAGTTGTATCGTCAAGCAGATCGCCCTTTAAGACGTTCATTATTTGTTTTCCTACCACCATAGTAAAAGCCAGGCTACGCTTGGTATTGATTTTGCCTGCGGGGGCTGTGAGTACAGCGCGTACGGCCATCATAAGCATGTCACGCAATTCATCAGGCTTGATGGCAGAATTAGTTTTTAACGAAGTAAATTCTGTCAGCAATCGTTC
>Ga0315909_10008292_pt1 | contig 11406 bp, 9 predicted proteins | sample LakEriMetagenome_11_FD_203527 | JGI IMG/M metagenome (GOLD analysis project Ga0315909, IMG submission 203527) | Freshwater fungal communities from buoy surface, Lake Erie, Ohio, United States - Buoy 2 MA125 | ecosystem: Environmental > Aquatic > Freshwater > Lake | place: USA: Lake Erie, Ohio...
GTCGAAAAGGCAAAGGGTCTCCTCAACGAAGTCCTCGCCGAAAACGTCGACCCGAACAATGCGGAAGCCAAGAAACTGATGAAGGATCTCGACGATCCGGACATCTTCAATCAGGCGATGAGCGAAAAGCACTACCAGAACACGGAAGAAGTGCGCCGCCTCCTCCGCATGGGCCTCGGATACTACGAACTCGGCCAGTACAAGCAGGCCGAAGACCAGTTTAACCGCGTCCTCGCGATCGACCCGTACAATACGGCGGCCCGTCGCCAGCTCGAGCGCACGGAACGCGAGAAATCGAATTACTACCGCTCGGCCCGCGACCACACACGCATCAAGATGCTCAACGAGGTCGACGCCATGTGGGTGACTCCGGTCCCCGGCGGAGCCAACATTCCCAAGGTGCAGGGCGATGTCATCGATGACGCCAATTCCGCCCCCATCACGTTCAAGCTCAATAACATCACGATCGACCGCATTCAGTTCAACGAAGCGGCCATCGACGAAGTCATCAGCTACCTGAAGCGCAAGAGCATCGAGTCGGACACCACCAGTGCCGACCCGAATCAGCGCGGCGTCGACTTCATTGTGAAGAGCACCACGGGTGCCAAGCCGGTGACCCTCGAACTGCGCAGCGTCAAGCTCCTCGATGCCATCAAGAGCATCTCCGAAGTCGCCAACATGCGCTACGACATTCAGCCGAATGCCGTCGTGATCGTGCCGGCCGCCGAAGGTACGGGCGGCAGCATGACGACCCGCACGTTCCGCGCTCCCCCGGACTTCCTGAGCCGCGGCGCAGGTGGCGGTGGTGAAGCGGATGCCGCTGGTCCTGCCGATCCGTTTGCCGGCGGTGGTGCTGAAGCCGATTCCGGTCCCAAGCTTAAGGGCAAGCCGAACGCCAAGGAAGTTCTTTCTTCTCTCGGTGTCCAGTTCCCCGAGGGAACCATGGCTTCCTTTGACCCTTCCACGGGGCGCCTCATTGTCCGCAATACCTTCGAGCAACTCGACCTCGTCGAAACCCTCGTCGATGGCATGGTGGTCTCGGGTTCTGTGAAGCAGGTCTTCATCACGACCAAGTTCGTGGAAGTCAGCCAGCGGAATACGGATGAACTCGGCTTCGACTGGCTCGTCGGTGCCTTCAATGTCGGCGGCGACGGCGTCTTCGCAGGCGGCGGCACCAGCGGCAATGCCAGCCCGCTCGACTCCGGTGACTACAGCTTCGTGAATCCCGGTGGTGGTTCAGCCGTCGGAAGCAACCCGCTCACCCGCGGTCTGCGCTTCGGATCGGACGCCATCTCCCGCGGAGCCATCGACGCTCTCCTCGGCGGAGGTTCGGCCACGGCAGCCGGGTCGGTCTCCCCTGCCACCTTCGCGCTCGCCGGTGTCTTCACCGACCCGCAGTTCCAGATGGTCATGCGCGCCCTCTCTCAAAAGAAGGGTGTCGACCTCATGACGGCTCCGAGCGTCATCGTCCGCGGCGGACAACGCTCGAAGATCGAGATCATCCGAGAGTTCCCGTACCCCACGGAGTATGACCCTCCCCAGATCCCGCAGAACTTCGGTGGCGGTATCGGCATCGGCGGTGGCGGCGGACTCGGAGGCGGCGCTCAGCAAGGCGGCTCCTTCCCGGTCACTCCAGCCAACCCGAACAGCTTCCAGTTCCGCAACACCGGGGTCACCATGGAAGTCGAGGCCACCGTCGGCGACGACGGCTACACCATCGACCTCCAGCTCGCGCCGGAAATCATCGAGTTCGAAGGTTTCATCAACTACGGTAGCCCGATTCAGACCACCGGCATCAATGCCCTCGGTCAATCGGAACCGGTGGTGCTCACCGAGAACAAGATTCTCCAGCCGGTTTTCGCCACCCGGAAACTGTCGACGCAGGTCCTCATCTGGGACCGCCAAACGGTCGGGATCGGTGGACTCATGCGCGAAGACGTTCAGTCGGTCGAGGACAAGGTGCCCATCTTCTCGAGCATCCCGCTCATCGGTCGCCTGTTCAAGACCAAGGCCGAGGAACACTACAAGAAGAACCTCATGATCTACGTGACAGGCCGTCTCATCGACCCGTCCGGTCAGGATCTCCATGGTTCGACGGAACCTGATCCGGAAGTGATCCCATCCGACATCCCGCCCGGGCCGTCGACGGATCTCCTCCCGATCATCCAGAAGTAATTCCCGATCCGATCGGCATTCCCTTGAAAAGGGGCGGAGGCAACTCCGCCCCTTTTTTCTTGCCGGGATTCCCCTTCCCCGAATCCCGTTTTCCGGTTATTTCTTCCGCTCCCTGCAGATATGAAAGTGATTGCTCTCACCGGCGGCATTGCGACCGGCAAATCCACCTTCGCCAGGCAGTTTCTCCAATTTGAACCGGCAACTGCCTTCTTCGATAGCGACGCCGCGGTCGCAGGCTTCTTGACAAGCATCGACGTGGCGGCTAGGATCGACGAGACCTTGGGAGGAGACCTACTGGATCAATCCGGCCATCTCCTGAAGCCGCGGCTGCGGGATCTTGTTTTCCGGAACCCTGAGGCCAGAAAGGACCTTGAGTCGGTCCTTCACCCCATGGTTCGTGCGGCGTGCTCTGCCTCGCTCGAATCGGCCCGGTCTTCGGGCGCTCCGTGGTTTCTCATGGATGTCCCACTGCTCTACGAATCGAATTTCCCCCTTCCCCGTGACCTTGAACTTGTCGTCGCCTGTGGTCCCCAGACCCAGAAGAACCGCCTTATCGCCAGGAATTCCCTGCTGCCGGACGAAGCCGACCGCATGCTTTCCGCTCAGCTTCCCATTGCGGAGAAAGTCAGACGCGCCAACGTGGTCATCTGGAATGGCGGCGTGCCCGATGCCCTTATCCGCCAAACCCAACTCTTTATCGTATGGTTGAAGAAAACCCTTCGGCAGTGACCGAACTGCCAGCACAGCCCGAGGACAGCGCGCCCGGGCCATCCCGGAGCGCACAGGCCGAGGATCAGTCCCCTCCCATTCCGGAGACGGTATCCCTCAATGAGTTCCTCCGCATGCCAGTCAAGGAACTGTACGATCTCGGCACGAAACTCGGACTGCGCATCGGCGGGGTCCGTTCCCGCCACCAGCTGGTTTTCGAGATCCTCTGCCATTACAGCCGCAAGGGGTCTGTCATCAATGCCACCGGTATCCTCGACATCACCCGCGACGGATTCGGTCTCATCCGCGATCCCCTCTTCAATTTCGCTCCTTTCCAGGACGATGTCTTCATTGCCATCCCCGTGGTCCGGCGCTTCAACCTGCGTCCGGGTCTCGAGATCACGGTGACGGCCCGTGCCCCGCGCGACCCCCGCGAGAAGTGCCTCTGCAGTGACCAGATTGTCGCCATTGAAGGCGTCCCGGCGGCCGATTGGCAGCCGCCTCTGCACTTCGACAAGCTGACGGCTCTCTTTCCATCGGAACGCATCATTCTCGAGAATCCTTCGACCCGCTCGGTGGGTCCACGCGTCGTGGATATCGTGTCCCCTCTCGGAAAGGGTCAGCGCGGCCTCATCTGCGCCCCGCCACGCGGCGGCAAAACCGTCCTCCTCAAGGAAATCGCTGCATCGATCCGCCGCAACCATCCGGAAATCGAACTCATCGTCCTCCTCATCAACGAACGGCCGGAGGAAGTGACCGATTTCCGCGAAACGGTCGACTGCCAGGTCTTCAGCTCGACTTTCGATGAAGCGGCTTCCCGGCACATCCAGGTATCCGAACTCGTCCTCGAGCGCGGCAAACGGCTGGTCGAAAAGGGCCGCGACGTCGTCATTCTGCTCGATAGCCTGACCCGTCTCGCCCGTGGCTACAATTCCACGCAGGGAGGCAAGGGGCCCTCGGGTTCCGGCGGCGTCGACCACAATGCGCTCCAGAAGGTCCGCAAGTTCTTCGGATCGGCCCGCAAGGTCGAGGAAGGCGGCAGCCTCACGATCCTTGCGACCGCCCTCATCGAGACGGACAGCCGCATGGACGAAGTCATCTTCGAAGAATTCAAAGGCACGGGGAACCTTGAGATTCAACTCGACCGCGAACTCGTGGAACGGCGGATCTACCCGGCCATTCACGTGCAGAAATCCGGCACCCGGAAGGATGATCTGCTCTACCACCCGGACGAATTCCGCCGCATCAGTGCGATCCGGCGCCAGATGGCGCAGATGCCGGCCGGCGAGGCCCTTGAAACGCTCATCCGCAGCATCAAGGCCACCGCCACCAATGCCGAACTGCTCCTCACCGGACTGCGGCAGTAACCGATTCCCCATTCACCTTTTCCCTGAGTTCATCAGTGCCTGATTCCGCTGCCTCCGATCACTTCATCTGTACGCCCGAAGCCCTGCACAGCTTCCTCAACGCCATCCCGAATGGCGACGGGGTCCGCGTGGCCATCGATACCGAAGCGGACTCCCTCCATTCCTACCGGGAGAAACTGTGCCTCATCCAGATGGGCGTGGGCGACCGCAAGGTGCTCATCGATCCCCTTGGCATCGCCGATCTCAGTCCACTTCTGAGCTACCTCGATTCCTCGGAAATCTGGCTGCACGGTGCCGACCTCGACATGTCCCTCATGCGGCGGACGTACGGTCACATTCCCGTCCGCATGTTCGATACCCAGGTCGCCGCCCGGCTCTGCGGCGAACGCCAGTTCGGACTCGCTCACCTCGTCGAATCGAATTTCGGAGTCGCTCTCTCCAAGCAGTCGCAGCGGGCCGACTGGGGCCGCCGTCCGCTCACGGACCGGATGATCGAGTACGCCCTCAACGACGTGCATTTCATCATTCCGCTCGCGGACAAGTTCCTTGCGAAGCTGCGTGAACTCGGCCGCGAGGAATGGTTCCGCCAGTCCTGCGAAGATGCGCGGCTTTCCGTCCTGCGCCGACCGCCGCCCGACCCGGACGAACTCTGGCGCCTTACGGGAAGCGGCAAGCTGCGTCCGGCCGGACTCAATTTCCTGCGTGCCCTCTGGCGCTGGCGCGACAGCGAGGCGGAACGGCTCGACCGCCCGACCTTCAAGGTAATCGGGAATCAGGACCTGCTGAATTTTGCGGAAGCCCTCCAGGAAGGAGCGGAAGTCCGCCTGCCCGACCGCTATCCCCCGCCCTTCCACCGCCGTTTCTACCGCGCCCTCAAGGAAGCCCGCGAGGTTCCGGAAGCAGACTGGCCGAAGCGTCCGGCGCGCCGCCGCCACGAACGGAATCCGGAAGCCGAAAAGCGCTTTGATGCGCTCAAGGAACTGCGCGACCGCAAGGGTGCCGAGCTTGATCTCGATCCTGCCCTGCTGGGATCGCGGGCCGTGCTCGAAGCCATTGCCGACAATGAAGAGCGTGCCCCGGAACTCCTTCTGCCATGGCAATTGGCCGTCCTGGGCCTGCATTGACCAGTTTCTTCAGTCGCCGAGGTAGACGAAACGCGCGCAGTTCGGGCAGGTTGTGAGAACCCGCCTCGTTTTGGCAGTGGCCACGCAGGAAGCCGTCACCTTCATGTGACAGCCCCCGCAGACGCCATGCTCGAGCGGCACCACGGCGGCATCGCCACGGTGCTGAAAAATCCGGTCGTAGCGTTCCAGCAGTTCCTCGGGAAGCTTCGCGGCCTGAGCCGCCCGCACCGTTTCGAATTCCGCGGCCTGCCCGTTGAGGTTATTCCTCCGTTCTCCGATGCGTCCCAGTTCATCCGCCACGAGGGATTCCGTTGCCTTGAGTCCGGCCACCGCGGCGGCATGGGCTGCCTTGAGGGATTCGCCTTTTTCCATGAGCGCGAGTTCGTCGTCCTCGAGTCGGCCGACTTCGGCGGTATAGCGCTCGATTTCGTGGCCGATCGCCTTGAATTCCTCATTCTTGCGGGTCTCGAACTGCTGGATCTTGAGTTTCGTGATGGTGTCCCGGCGGGTCTGAATCTGGAGTTCGAGATTCTTCACGGCCACTTCGTTGTGCTGCACCGTTTCCCTGGCGGCCTGCACGGCCTGGGTATCTCCGGCTAATTTCGCCTTCGCCCGCTCCTCTTCGGCCGGCAGTTTCTTCAGTTCCAGCCGCAGTCTCCGCAGGTGCTGATCTTTGTCCTGCAGAATGAGCATTTGTTCCAGTTCGGGCTGCATGTGTCTTGGGGAATCTTCAGGACCATGGCGCGGTCCAACCCCTGCGGCAAGACTTCTTCGCGGCCAATTGCAGAAGCCACCCGCGCCCTGCATTTTGCGATTGGGATTGCGCCATGCCTGCACCAACTCCTTCCCATGCGCGTCATCTTCACCGGAACCGGCGACATCGGTCTCCCTCTGCTCAAGGCTCTGCTCGCGGATCCTGCCCTCACCATCGCTGCCGTGATCTGCCAGCCGGACAAACCCGTGGGCCGGAAACAGATCCTTACCCCACCAGCCACGAAGACAGCCGCGCTGGGCGCCGGAATCCCTGTCCTCCAGCCGGACCGCATCCGCCAGATTCCCGGGCAGATTGCCGCGCTGGAACCCGACCTCATGATCGTGATGGCCTACGGTCAGATCCTCCCCGCGGCCATTCTGACGATTCCGCGGCTCGGCTGCATCAATCTCCACGCCTCCCTGCTGCCCCGTCACCGCGGCGCTTCTCCCATTCAGTCAGCCATCCTTGCCGGCGACGCGGAATCGGGCATCACCGTCATGCAGATGGACGCAGGACTTGATACGGGTGCCATCCTTCACACCATGGCCATTCCCCTCAGTTCCACGGAAACCGGGGGATCGCTGCACGACCGCCTCGCGGAACTGACTCCGGCGGCACTCAAGGCCATTCTTCCTGCGATTGCTGCGGGAACGGTCGTCCCGCAGCCTCAGGATGACCGACTCGCCACGCACTGCGGAAAGCTCACGCGCAGCGACGGAGAAATCGACTGGAACCGTCCGGCCGCCGAATTGGAACGCCGCATCCGCGCCTTCGATCCATGGCCCGGAACTACCACCGTGCTGCCCGATGGCTCGCGTGCCAAGATCTTTCCTCCGGCCGGATGCGGTTCCGAAGCCACAGGCTGTCCGCTGCCGGGAACGATCCTGCACGCGGGACCGGACGGCATCCGGGTGGCCTGCGGCTCAGGTTCCCTGACGATCCACGAAATTCAGGCGGAAGGCCGACGCCGTCTCCCCGCCGGCGCGTTCCTCAGTGGCCATCCGCTGCGCACAGGCGACCGCATGAGTTCCTCACCTTCCCTTCCCTCTTCCAGCCATGTCTGATTCCTCCACCGACTCCCCCGCACCGGTTCCGAACCCGCCAGTGCCGGAAAAGGGCACGCCCGTGCACGACACCGCCGACAAGGGCTGCCTGCTCATGCTCTTCCTGCTGCTCATCGGGGTGTTTCTCTTCCCGGCCATCATGCTGCTGGGCGGTTCTCCCATCATCGTCCCCATCATGACGGCCTTTCTGCTCGCTCTCGCGACCCCGTTCCTCAATCCCGCGGAACGCATGAACGACCGCGCCAAATGGACGGGCCGCTTCCTCACGTGGCTTGGCCTTGTCCTCCTCTTCGCAGGTGCAGCCGTCGCGGCCTATTTCTTTCTCTTCCCCCGCAAACCCATCTGAAGCGCCGTACCGCAAAGGCGGAACTTCCCGGCTTCGCGAGCCGACCACACATTGCTCTCATGCGTCTCCCCTTTCTTCTGCTGCTCGCAATCGCTCTGCTGCTGATCTATCCCCATGGGCAGGCCGCGGACCAGCCGAATGTAGTTCTGATCGTCTCGGATGACCACGCGTGGACCGACTACGGCTTCATGGGTCACCCGCACATCCAGACGCCGAATCTCGACCGGCTTGCTGCGGAGAGCCTCTGTTTCCGCCGCGGCTATGTCACTTCGAGTCTCTGCTGCCCCAGCCTCGCCACCATCCTGACCGGTCAGTACCCCCACCAGCACCGCATCACTTCCAACGACCCTCCGCTCGGCAAAGGCGATCAGCCCGGCGTTCCGAGGCTGCGCAATCCGCAGTTCGCCGCAGGCCGCGAAATCATGAACGGCTTCATGGACGAAGCGCCCTCGCTTCCCCGCATCCTCGGCAGGCAGGGCTACCTTTCCCTGCAGACCGGCAAATGGTGGCAGGGCAATTTCCAGCGCGGCGGCTTCACCCACGGGATGACCAAAGGCGACCCGCAAAGCGGCGGCCGCCATGGCGACGAAGGCCTCGAAATCGGGCGCAAGTCGATGCAGCCGATCTACGATTTCATCAGGACCGCCCGCGAACAGCAGAAACCATTCTTCGTCTGGTACGCTCCCCTGCTTCCGCACGATCCCCATACGCCTCCCCAGCGGCTCCTTGAGAAATACCGCGGCAAAACCCCGTCCCTCCACGTCGCCCGCTACTGGGCCATGGTCGAATGGTTCGACGAAACCATCGGCCAGCTCATGGACCATCTCAAATCATCCGGTCTCGATGAAAACACCATCGTCGCCTACGTCGCCGACAATGGCTGGATCCAGTCGCCCGGCAACCCGCGCTACGCACCGCGCTCAAAGCAATCCCAGTATGATGGCGGCCTCCGCACCCCCATCATGATCCGCTGGAAGGGGAAGATCACGCCCGCCCAGCCGGATGTGCCCGTCAGTTCCATCGACCTCGCTCCCACCCTGCTCCGCTGCACTGGCATCACCCCGCCGGAATCCATGCAGGGCCTCGACCTGCGCGACACCGCAGCCGTCACCCAGCGCAACGGGGTCTTCGGTTCCTGCTTCACCCACAATGCCGTCGACCTCCAGAAGCCGGCCAAGAGCCTGCGCTGGCGCTGGACCATCGACGGCCACTGGAAACTCATGCTCCCGGGTCCCAACGAACCCGATGCCCCCGTCGAACTGTACGATCTCTCCACCGACCCCCACGAAACGCAGAATCTCGCCCCCGCCAAACCGGACGACGTCGCCCGGCTCCGCGAGCGCCTCGACCAATGGTGGCCCGGAAGGTGACACGGCACGCCCGCCCGTCACGCGTTTCCGTATTTCCCGCGGACCGTCATCCACCGCTATCTTCCGGCTCGGTTCCATCCCGGAATTTCCGGTCACATCATCCTCCACTCCCATTCCCATGATCCGCATCCCCGGCCAGGCAGGCAAAGACGTGTGCGACCGCAGCGTCGGCATCACCAGACGCGATGTTCTCCGCGTGGGCGGAGGCGGCATGATGGGCATGACCCTCAATCAGCTCTTCCGGGCCCAGGCGGTCGCGGAAGCCGCCGGATCCGGCGGTGGTCCGGGCTGGGGCAAAGCCAAAAGCGTCATCCTCGTCTACCTGCAGGGCGGCCCCAGCCACCTCGACCTCTGGGACCCCAAGGAAAATGTCCCCACCAACGTGAAGTCGGAATTCAAACCGATCTCCACGAAGATCCCCGGCGTTCAGTTCACGGAACTTCTGCCGAAGCTCGCCACGGTGAATGACAAGTTCACCATGATCCGCTCGATGAGCTACACGCCCAATGGCCTGTTCAATCACACGGCGGCCATCTACCAGATGATGACGGGCTACACGACGGACAAGGTCAGTCCCAGCGGCCAGCTCGAGCCCCCCAGCCCCAAGGATTTCCCGAACTTCGGTTCCAACATCATCAAGATGCAGCCGCTGGATGTTCCCATGCTGCCATTCGTGATGCTGCCGCGCCCGCTTCAGGAAAGCAATGTCGTCGGCAAGGCCGGCACCGCCGGATTCCTCGGCAAGGCATTCGATCCCTATACGCTCTATCCCGATGGCGATGACATGGACATGGCCAAAATGGAACGCATCCGCATCGATGACCTCCAGCTCCGGCCCGATGTCTTCACGGTCCGCCTCCAGCGCCGCGCCCGGCTCCGCGACGCCCTTTCCAGTCAGATGAAGGAGATGGAAAAGGCCGTCTCGTCATGGCAGCTCGACGACTACTACGACCGTGCACTCAATCTCATCGTGAGCGGCCGCGCCCGCGATGCCTTCGCCCTGAGCAGCGAACCGGATAAACTGCGCGATTCCTACGGCCGCAATACCTTCGGCCAAAGCCTCCTCCTCGCACGCCGCCTCGTGGAAGCCGGCACCCGGGTCGTCGAAGTCATCTGGCCAAAAGTAGCCAACAGCGACAACCATTCATGGGATTGCCACACCGGCCTCTTCCAGCGCATGAAGGATCAGGCCGCCCCCATGCTCGACAGTGGGCTCTCCACCCTCATCGAAGACCTCGACCAGCGTGGCCTCCTTGATTCAACTCTCGTGGTGGCGGTCGGCGAATTCGGCCGCAGCCCGCAGAAGGGCGTCAGCACGAGCGGCAATGACAACAGCCCGGACGGACGCGACCACTGGCCGTACTGCTACACCAGCATCATCGCCGGTGCTGGCATCAAGCGGGGCTATGTCCACGGCAGTTCCGACAAGACAGGCAGCGCCCCGCTCGAGAACCCCGTCCACCCAGGCGAACTGCTCGCCACCATCTACCACGCTTTCGGCATCGCTCCGGAAACCATCGTCTACAATCACCTCAATCAGCCCCGGGAACTCGTCAAAGCACAGGCCGTCACGTCTCTCTTCGCCTGAGGCCAACCGGGTCATTTCACTGTATTCTTTTCCATGAACAAACGCCAACTCCTCCCCTTCGCCGCTGCCTCCCTCGTGCTCGGATCGGCTGCTTTCCTGAGCATGCCTTCGGTCGCTGAAACCAAAGGCAAGCCAGCTCCCCTCAAGGCCCTTCTTGTGATCGGCGGCTGCTGTCACGATTACAAAACGCAGAAGGACCTGCTCAAGGCGGGCATCGAGAGCCGCGCCAATATTGAAGTGACGGTCTGCTATTCCCCTGACAGCAGCACGAAGGCGACCTTCCCCTGCTACGAAGGCAAGGACTGGGCGAAGAACTACGACGTGGTCATTCACGACGAATGCTCGGCCGACATCAAGGACACGGGCTACGTCCAGAATATCCTCGACGCCCACAAGAACGGTGTCCCGGCCGTCAATCTGCACTGCGCCATGCATTGCTACCGCGTCGGCCAGATCGCCAAACCCGTCACCCCAGGATCGACCGACGCCATGTGGTTCGACATGCTCGGTCTCCAGAGCACCGGCCACGGTCCCCAGAAGCCCATCGACGTGACCTACACGGACGACAAGCACCCCGCCACCAAGGGCCTCGCCAACTGGACGACCATCAAGGAGGAACTCTACAACAACATTCAGGTGTATCCGACGGCCACCACGCTCGCCAAAGGCAAACAGGAAAACCAGGAAACCGTGGTCGTGTGGTCGCACGAATACGGCGAGAAGAAGACCCGCATCTTCAGCACGAGCCTCGGCCACAATAACGAAACGGTCGCGGACGACCGCTACCTCAACCTCGTGACCCGCGGTCTCCTCTGGGCCTGCGGCAAGCTGGACGATGCCGGTAATCCCGTGGCGGGCTACGCTCCGGCCACCGCCGCCGCGAAGTAATCCCATCATCACATCACACCAG
>Ga0315909_10008297_pt1 | contig 11404 bp, 17 predicted proteins | sample LakEriMetagenome_11_FD_203527 | JGI IMG/M metagenome (GOLD analysis project Ga0315909, IMG submission 203527) | Freshwater fungal communities from buoy surface, Lake Erie, Ohio, United States - Buoy 2 MA125 | ecosystem: Environmental > Aquatic > Freshwater > Lake | place: USA: Lake Erie, Ohio...
ATTAGTTAAGTAAAAAAGTAATGGTTTAGAGCTTACCATCAACTGCCCGTTCTGTGAAGTAGAATAGGTCCAACACCTCTTTCTTGGGGGATTTTAATCCGGGAAATAAGAATTCTTATTATGTAAGATTCCTACTTTGAACTCTTTGCACCATTCATAAAAGCCTGGTGCAGGAGGTTCATGTTTACGTTCTTTTAATTGGAAAGGCTCAGACTTTTTAATGTCTAATATCCAATAGATGATTCTTAGTATCATATAATTATGATTTTAAGACGGATCATACTTAGACATGACTGCGTCAAGACCTTCTTGTTCTTTGTTATGTTTTTCTATAACATAATCAAGATAGTCTCTTTGATCATATCCCCACTCAGATTCAGGATTTAATTTACATACTGGTATCCATACAAAACCTGAATGTACTCCCTTATCTGTTGGGATTACAATATTGTTTGCTGTAAGGAAATCAAGCATGCCTTCATTTTCTGAGTAGTCTTTTACAAGAATCTCATTGTCTTCCAGAAGTACATCTGGTAAGTTTACTGTTGCTATACTGTGAGGAAAACCATCCATAAGATCTAATAGATCTAAACGAACTCTTCCGTTTGCATAGCGTTTTTGTTGGATGTACACCTTACTAGGGTCCATACCATTTAGAGAAATCTGAAATGTTTTCACGTTAATGAATTTAGGTGGTTAGAAATATTAAAACTTATTTGCTTTTACGAAAGTCTAATTCTATTATAAAGCAGAAGAATACTAAGTATAGCTTTGGTTTATCATAACTGAAACCAAAGAATATAGTGTTCTTAATAAATTTTAGGGTATGTCTTTTACCCATGATTAGAGTTTTTTCCATGTGGAATTATATTTAAAGATAAAAAAATAGAGAAAAAAACCCGCCAACGTTACGTCAGCGGGCTTGCTTTACTTAACCATTAAACACCCTGTTTAAGGACTATTTATCCTTCTAACTAGTTTTTCCCATGATTCTTTACCTTTACAGCCATAGCCGTTTCTAGTAGAAGAACAACTGGTAAGCCCAGACAGTATACTCATGAATATAATCATGATTAGTATTACTTGTGAAGGCGTGAGATCTTTTGATGATTTCATCTTTCAAGATTTAATAAGGTTGAATGAATGAGGTTTCTTTTACAAGATGTACAGAAGTATATATCTTCTTGATCTACTTGTTTTATTGTCCCGCCAGCTGCTGACATCAAGCATTTGATATCTTTATTACAGTGAGCAAGACCAAGATTATGACCAAGTTCGTGGATAGCTATCTTTTGTAATCTAGTGATTATGAGTTTTTTATCAGGGTTATGTAATCTATAACTTGATACTATTGCTATTTTACCAGGTTTAGTAGCAAGGCCAAAGATGCCCCAGTCTGGTTGAGAGACTGATTTAAAGTGTGATATATCTCGTTCAGTCACAATGATGGTGTGATTGCTAGAATTGTACTTATTAAGTGCCATAGAGGCATCAATACGTCTTCTAGGTTTAGATATAACATCTTCGGTTGGATCTATTTGACTCATGATTACACATTTTACCTTATAAAAAGACTCTAATGAACGTTTTACTGCTGTTAGATACTCGAATTTAACCTTGCCAAGCGGTTGAATATAGATTGTTTGGGTTATATTCATTGCTTGGACGCTAATAAGTATCAGTACAGATACCAGTAAAACAGCTGTGAAATATATCTTTTTCATAATATGATAGTGTAAGAGGTATCACCAGTGATATCTATAACATAGTATAATATAATAACTATATAGAACTATGTTATGTAGTATCTCTGGTGATACTTGTTAAGCAATCTTCTCGTCTACGTCCATACTTACGATTACGGCAGGTATCCATCCAAATAGTAGCATAAGCATAGCTACGCCACCGTGAGTGCAAGCCTCTCGGAAGGAAAGATCGCCAGAGCATAAGTAAAAGAGAGAGCCAAGAAAAAGCCAGGTAATAAGACTTGTGACTACAAAGGCCAACATTGTTTTTGTTGCTTTCATACAGGATGATTTAAAAGGTTCTACGTTTAGGTTTTCTACGAAATGCTTTGCGGTAGTTAGACTCTATGGTCTCACTAAAATCATGACAAAGTTGTCTGACTGGCGTGGGATCAAAGGTCCATAAATAAACAAGAGAGAACCATAGCAAAAAGGGTATGAAGGCTATGGAGAGTAACAAAATGCTGATTAGATACTTCATGTTTTGAGTATTTAGGTGGTTAATAATTAGTAAAGAGAGCTTGTAGTTTATGTAAAATGGCCCAGCTTGCTCAAGGCTTGGGTTGAAAACTGCCAGCTATACAGCTTGGCTAATGGATACATAATGGTACATAATAAGATAATAAGAAAAATCTTATACCTTGGTCTATGATATCATTGAGGCTGTCCGATCTGACCTTGCGGTCCAGACATCTCTCCATCATAGAGGATAACAGAAGTCATCTCTATGTCTACCGTTTGCAACCGTCATAAAGACGACTGTCTGTGGGCTGTATCTGTGGCCCAACAGAAACCTAGTTACAATACTCTTTATAGCCTAACAACCAGGAAGCTCGGAAAGAGATGTACAATTGGTACACACAAGACGGTTATATACACCCGACAAGTATAAAACATGCATGTTCCTAACCTTCAAGAGGTGCTAATAGTGTAGGTGGACGTTTTCATCTCCTAATTGACTATTAGACATAGGAACTCATGCATGTCATTGAATACTCTCTCCAAGCCCCTCCACGTACTAGGTGGTTAATCAAGCTGTCTTCAAAGAGACAGTAGGTTTATGATACACACCGTTTGCAACCGATAGTGTATTACTCGGAGAAAGTATTATTGGTGGGAGCCCTTTTATAGACTGCTCCCCCTGTCTGTATATCCGTAAGAATAGGTAAGAGGCAGAACGTTTCTGATACATCAGACAATATGAACGTTAACTGTGGTTCCTACATAGCCTATTCTCCAGGGATAATGAGTTATAGCTATCTCATCCGCGGCAAAAGTACTTTGGAATACAGAGTACTTAAAAGGATAAGAAAAGGGTGTCTGTTGAACTACCACACAGACACACCTGATTATCAACGAGTTATAACGCTCTTAATAGCTTATCTCTACTCTTACGTGGTGTGAGCCACTGATATAGCGGACAAGATTAAGAGTAAGCTTGGAGAATCTGTCTTTCATAGATAGATACCAGGCTTTAAAGAAGTCCCAAGATGGGAACATGAGGCGTTTAGATCTTTTCATGATTAGGGATGTTTGGTTTATAAATGATTAAGAATGCTGATTGACTGATTGACAATCAAAAGGGAAAGTAAAAAAGGGGGACTTGCGTCCCGCCTTTAATTAGTTTGAACTTGGTCTCTTTGGATAGAGCCATTTCAACATGAGCGTACGAAGTTCGCCAGACTCTTCGTCTGTAACTTCATAAGGTCTTTCCACAACGTCAAACCTAGATAGGTCTACGATTTCTTCGGTACCTACTTTTGCTGCACCTTTAAGTGCTGCATAGTAAGTTAATCCGTTACCAACCATATCCTGTCCAAGGACTTTGATTGTTTCACCGTCTGTTTTCAGAGTGTGAATGAAATTACCGTTTGTGGTCTTGTCTGAAACTTTCAGAACTTTTACTTTAACTTTTGCCATGACATAAAGATTTTAAGGCGTTAGAAAATAAGTAACTGCAACCGTGAACCCATAGGGGTACCACAGTGCCAAGTTCTAGTCGGGGTCAAACCCATGAAGTACCCATCACTACCTCTAGCATACTGGATATATAGTACCGGGGGGGGTTATGCACAGCTGTTGATAAATGGGGGTATAGAGTAATAGGTAATAATAAGTAAATTTGGAGAGTTTAAACTTTTTAGGTATATTTAATTGTACCCTGACATAAAACCAAAGTCTATGATACACACTTGTAACATCCATTGCCACACGATAGATATAGAGAAAGCTGATCTAATGGGTATACCTGATAAAGGTAAGTGGCTGTCTTTTGCTTTTCATATAGATGTAGTTATTGCCTGTAAGCTCACCACGGATGACGAGGAAGAGATGGTGTATAATTGTACGACTATATTTACCGACCATGGGGATACTTATGTTATTGATACTCCCTATGAAGAATTCCTAACTATGTTTCAACTTTATCACGCGGGTCCGTCTGATACGGACGCGGGGGATATTAGTCTTTAATAATTAAAACCAAAGAACAATGAGCACAGAAAATTTAGAACAAGAAGAACAAAAGGCCCCAAGCAAAGAAGAGGTCATTAACTTCTTCCAAGAACAAATTGAGGTTAAGAGAGTACAGCTTGAGCTTCAGGAACTAAACACCGCTTTAGCTGTGGGTAGAGCTGAGGAACTTAAGGCTCTTTCATTCATAGCCCAAATTACAGCTCCTCCAAAAGAAGAGGAAGAAGACGAGGAACCAAAAACTTCTAGAAGTCTTAAAAAAGAAAAATAAATGAATACGCTCTATAAGCTCAGAGATTACAAGGAAACAGTTGTCTTTGAACGGGAGCATCCCAAAGAACTACGCTGGGATGAGAAGTATAAACTTTTCATGCTCCAAGAAAATAAAGAATGTCAAGGTATATGGTTCCGAGATAAGAAGGGACTTATGGCAGAAGCTATTATGACTTGGAGTTCAGACAACGTAGCTCATATAGATAGTTTTACCGTACTACCGGCACACCGAGGAAAAGGTTTGGGATATGAACTTGTCTCTACCGTCTTAGAGTGGGCAAAGGATATGAAGTACGAACATCTTATAGGAGAAGCAAGAAAGGGAGCATCCTGGCACATCTTTGAAAATCTGGGAGCAGAACCTATATTACTCTACAAAAACTGGGGTAAGACAGGGGAAGATTATATGAGCTTTAAAATAGATTTATAATGGCAATAGTTAATCAGGTAGATAAAAGAGTAAGAATGAATACTTGGCAGGTTGTCAAGTATCAGATTCTTACGCACTGCTATCTGTATGATATACCTGTAAGTGAGGCAGACTTAAACTGCCTCACACTACTTGCTATAGAAGGAGACCAAGAGTTAACAAGTTTTTGTAATAAAGCTTTTGATAAAAAGATATTTTCCTCAACCCAGTCTGTGCGTAATTGTTTGACCAAGGCTGAGAAAAAGAATCTGATAAAAAAGGAAGGAAAGAATAAGAAGAAAATTTATATTAATCCTGAAATGAAGGTTAGCTCTTCTGGAAATATATTACTGGATTATAAATTCTTATGCGTTGCGTCCTAAAAAATCAAAAGAGTTTATACCAGAAGTAGCCAAGGAAACAAATCTTTCAAAAGAAGCCACCGAAGCTATTATCTCCTACTACTGGCAAGAAGTAAGAAAAAGTCTGAGTAGTCTCAAACACTCAAGAGTACATTTAACAAATCTTGGTGACTTTACAATTAAACATTGGAAGTTAGATGACAAGATAGAAATGCTTGAAAAGTTTGAAGAGAACAACAGACAAAAAGGTTTACAGCAGATGACAGCTCGTTATAAAACAGCAGAGACTCTCTACGATCTTAGGAATCTAAAGAAGATCATGGAAGAAGAAAACCAAAGAGCTGAATTTATTAAAATGCACAAAAGAACAGCATATGAGTCTACGAGACAACGTGATCAGAATATGGAAGAGCAAGAACCAGATACTGGAGGGGATCACTAATTCTGTATTTAAGAAAGAAGATGTTGAAGCCATTGCAGAAGAAAGAATGAAGATATGTTTCTTTTGTGATCTTTATACAGAGAATGATAAAGGATGTATGGTACCTGGCACTACTCCATGTTGCAATCAAGAACTTGGTGGATGCGGATGCTCTTTAAAATTTAAAACCAGATCACTTAGTTCAGAATGTCCAAAGGGTCATTGGAAAGCAGAGATGGATCAGAGCGAAGAGGATATGTTAAACAGTAAACTAGGTATATGATAATTACATTCACCCCACAACATCACAAGTACAGTAGTGTAGAACCCGATGGTATTAATTGGTTAAGTGTAACCTCTTTTATATCCAACTTCAAACAACCTTTTGAAGCAGATATTATAGCAGAGAAATCAAGTAAGAGCAAGAAGAGCAAATGGTATGGTATGACTCCTGAAGAAATAAAGGATGCATGGAAATCAGAAGCTAATCGTGCAACAACTCTTGGAACCTGGTATCATAACTGTAGAGAAAGAGACATATGTGAAGTAGAGACTATGGAGAGACATGGTACTGTTATACCTGTGTATAAACCAATAGAAAGAGAAGGAATAAAATATTCTCCAAACCAAAAGCTTTCTAATGGTGTGTATCCAGAACATATGGTTTATCTAAAGTCAGCTGGTATATGTGGTCAGTCAGATTTGGTAGAAGTAGTAAACGGAGAAGTACACATTACTGATTATAAGACAAACAAAGAAATTAAAGTAGAAGGATATACAAACTGGGAAGGCATTACTCAAAAGATGACCGCACCAGTTACTCACCTTGATGATTGTAATCTTAATCACTATGCATTACAGTTAAGTCTTTACATGTTTATTATACTGAAGCACAACCCAAAGTTAAAGTTTGGAAGTCTAACAATTCATCATATTATGTTTGAAGAAGTAGACAAAGATAAGTTTGGTAATCCAATCACTGCTCTTGATACAAATGGTGATCCAATAGTAAAAGATATTGTGCAGTATGACCTTCCTTATTTAAAGCAAGAAGTTATTTCTTGTTTGCATTGGTTAGAAGATAACCGTCATAAACTAAAGACAAAGAGTTAATGATTTTAAATCATAACATAGATAATCTGAAATGTCTTGTAAGGCAATCATACTTTACAAAAGATCCGAGTGATCATGATATATTTCATTCTGCTTATTTATTTGGGGTACAATCAATCTCTGGAAAGATACTTACCTTTCACTTGATGACAGACTATGGTATGTTAAGATCAAGAGTACCTATTAGTGAAATATATTTACATAAACCTGTTTCAGATGTACCTTTTCATTTTAAACAACTATGGGATTGTTTTAGTGAGAACGTATCAGTTATTACTTATGACTATTTATACGAGAAGAAGTGCCAAGTAGTTTTAAGAGATGGTTCTAAAATATGGGCTACCTATTTATTTACAGTAGACTGGTACAAGAACTCATACTCAGATGAACCAAGTGATTATAAGTGTGGGCATATACTTGTAGCAGATGATGGTTATTTATTATGCCAACCTAACAATAGAATCTTTTGGAAAGACTCTAACTGGATAACAAAATCTTTTCCAATTGAACCAAAAGAAATAAAAGTTGATACAGAACTAAAGAGTGTAGAAACAGTATCTGATAAATGGGTGAGTGAAGATACAGACTCTTATTATTACAATATAAAGACAAACGATGATTAGACTATTTGATATACAAAACGGACAAGTAACTGCAAGTGAACACTGTTTTACTTTGAAGTTTTTGCATGATATCATGATCGGATATCCTACCGAATATTTACAGATATATGCGTATCTGTTTTATATGACTTGTCCTAATCCAGATTTAAACCCATTCTTTGATGTACCAGAAACAGAAAAAGAAGAAATTATACTTCAGGAGGTTGGTGCTGAGTTTTCAACTGATGAAGATCTTATTGTCAATGGGCTTACGATGTGTCGTAAACTTTATGAAACACCAACGTACCGAGCATATGCGGGAATTAAAAGTATGCTTGACCGTCTTGCTAAATATATGGAGACCACAGAGATTGAGCATGGTAGAGATGGTAACATTACGGCACTTGTTAACGCAGCATCAAAGTTTGAAGCTATACGTCAGAGTTTCAAAGGAACTCTCAGAGATCTTGAGGAAGAACAGCAAAGTCAAGTACGTGGTGGCCAGAACTTAGCATATGATCAATAATGTAGGGTGGCGAAATTGGCAGACGCACCTCCCAGTCTCGGAGGCGGGAGCGGGGAGTCCCTGCTCATTTGGAGGTTCAAATCCTCCCCCTACAGCTTAAATAATTATCGCGGGGTGGTGTAACGGTAGCACATTGGGCTCATAACCCAGAAATCCTAGTTCGACTCTAGGCCCCGCAACTATAGCCCCGTTGGTGAAATTGGTAGACACGCCAGACTTAGGATCTGGTGCCGCAAGGTATAAGAGTTCGAGTCTCTTATGGGGCACTAAAAAAAATAAACTATGAAAGAAGAAATTACAAATGGCTATTTACACGACTGGGTATTTCATTACAATCCGTTTGCAGATGTATGGAGTGCCATACCTAGAGACTTATACGTAAACTATTGGAATGGTTATGAGGGTAATAATATTCTTAGAGCTAAACATTTAAACGTTCTAATAGATCTTTTGCATAAATCAAAAGGTGACGTAGAAATGATACATGAAATAACAAGAAGCAGTGACCTTATCTAATATTTATATAGAAGTACCAACTTATCAAAATGGTCAATGGGATCTAACTACTTTCTATAGCAGAGAGGAGTTTAGAGACTTTGTTCTTTCTTTATTTAAAGAACCTGGTCAATATGATTTTGACGAAACTTCTTTAATATTTAATGCTGAAGCTAAAAAGTTTCAGCAACAAGGTTTCTATTGCCCAGCTCCTATAAAGACAAAAGACTTTATAAACTATTGGAATGAGCAAAAGAAAAGATGCAGAAGTGGTATAATAGTAAAAAGTGTCGTGAATAATGTCACGAAAACTTGGTATTTGTCGCGAGACTACTATATGTGGTTAAACTTCTTGCCTATTTATGACAAAGAAGAAAAGAGGTTTGACTTTGCTAAGGTAAGAGATGCTCAGTATCACATGGCTCTTTATGAACAGTTAGCTGAGCTACACTATAGACACTCTGCTATTTTAAAGAAACGTCAGATTGCTTCCTCTTATTTTCATGCAGCTAAGCTAATTAACATGTGGGTCTTTGAAGAAGGTGCTGTTCTTAAAATGGGAGCGAGTCTAAAAGATTATATATCTGAGAAAGGTACTTGGCGTATGCTTACAGAGTATCGTACATTTCTTAATGAACATACTGCTTGGTATAGACCAAGTGATCCTGATAAAGTATTTTCTTGGCAGCAGCGTATCAAAGTAAGAATAAATGGAAGAGATACTTATAAAGGAAATAGATCTATTCTTACAGGTACCTCTTTTGAAAAAGATCCAACAAATGGTGTAGGTGGTCCTTGTACTTATTTCTTTCATGAGGAAGGAGGGATTGCTCCAAAGATGGATCTTACTTATGAGTATATGAGACCTGCTATGCAGAGTGGTATGATTACAACAGGTATGTTTATAGCTGCTGGTTCAGTGGGTGATCTTGATGCTTGTGAACCACTTAAGCTTATGGTACTTCAACCAGAAGCTAATGATATTTATGCAGTACCATCTGATCTAATAGATAAAGAAGGAACTATAGGAAAGACAGGATTGTTTATTCCTGAACAGTGGTCAATGCCTCCTTTTATAGATCAATATGGTAATTCTAAAGTTGAAGAAGCTTTAGAAGCTATTAAAGAAGAAAGAATAAAATGGAAGCGAGATCTAACTCCTGAGCAATATCAGCTTAGGATATCTCAGAAACCAACTAACATAGAAGAAGCTTTTGCTACTAGAAAAGAATCTATATTTCCTCCACACCTAGTTTCTAAACAAATGCAAAGAATACAGGATAAAGATTATTCTGTTGAGTATCTGGATTTATATAGAAACTCTGAAGGAAAGATAGTAGACAAACCTTCAAGAAAAACTCCTATTATGGAGTTTCCTATATCTAAGAAAACAGAAGACAAAGAAGGAGTTGTTTGTATTTATGAAAGACCTGTTAAAGATCCTCAGTTTGGAATGTATTATGGCTCAGTAGATCCTGTAGGAGAAGGTAAGACTACTACTTCAGAATCACTATGTGCCATATATATTTACAAGAATCCTGTTGAAATAATTAAAGATGAGGGTAATGGTAAAGTAACAAATACCATAGAAAGAGATAGAATTGTAGCCTCATGGTGTGGACGTTTTGATGATCTTAACAAAACTCATGAAAGATTAGAGCTTTTAATAGAGTGGTATAACGCTTGGACTATTGTAGAGAACAACGTAGCTTTATTCATACAATACATGATTAGCCGTAAAAAGCAAAGATATCTTGTACCAAAAGACATGATTTTGTTCTTAAAAGATCTTGGAGCAAATAGAAACGTATTTCAGGAATACGGCTGGAAGAACGTAGGTACTCTTTTTAAAGGAAATATTCTTTCTTATGGTATAGAGTTCCTAAAAGAAGAGTTAGATCATGAGACAAAACCAGACGGAGAGATTATAAAAACAATATATGGCGTAGAAAGAATACCTGATATAATGCTTCTAAAAGAGATGCAGGCATATCAGGATGGTGTGAACGTTGACCGATTGGTAGCTTTTTGCTCTTTGGTAGCCTTTGCTAAAGTGCAGCAAGCTAATAGAGGATTGGCTAAACGTATAGAAGTTACAAAGGAAAACTTGGATAACTCCCAGAAATTTAGTAAATTAAATTGGGGACCTTTTAGACACATGGGGTCTTCAAAAGGGAGTTCTGCAGGTATGAGACCACCTAGAAACCCTTTTAAAAATATAAGATAATGGATAATGTTCCTTTACATGCACAGAAAGTAACTATTTTGTCTCGTTTAATTAAAGAAAGCTCCCTTACTTTAGAGGAAGCTTTGCTTCTTTTAAAAGAGGAAGAGCCAGAAGAAGGTCCTGTATATACTCCAAGTACAACCACTCCTTGGACAGTTACTAATCCATATATTTATCCTAATATTGGAACAATTACCGTTTCATCAGGATCATCAGGTATTCTTTCAACATATAATTCTCCAATAAGTAATCAGACTGGAACTGATCTAAATAATTAATAATCATGCAGATATATAATGCTCTTGACTTAAAGGCTGGAAAAAAGGCCGACTATAACAAAATGGGTACCCTTACCCAGCCTATTCAGTTTCTACCAGAGACTGAAAAGGATGAAGAATGGAGAGCATGGAACCTAGATTGGCTAGAGTTTCAGGGGATGAAACAGCTTAGACGTAATGCTCGCAGGCTTATGAAGAACTATAAGCTTGCCAAAGGTATTATTGACAAGTCAGACTATATTGTAGAAGAAGATAATGAGATGGCAGATCTGATAGATACTCTTACAAAGGAGGATATGTCAGCTCTTGAGCTTAAGTTTTACCCTATTATCCCAAATGTTGTAAATGTTTTATGTAATGAGTTTTCTAAAAGAAGCTCACGTATTATGTTTAGAGCAGTTGATGATATCTCCTATAATGAGATGCTAGAAGCTAAACGTCAGATGCTTGAAGATGTTTTAGTTCAGCAAGCAGAGGTAAA
>Ga0315909_10008298_pt1 | contig 11403 bp, 23 predicted proteins | sample LakEriMetagenome_11_FD_203527 | JGI IMG/M metagenome (GOLD analysis project Ga0315909, IMG submission 203527) | Freshwater fungal communities from buoy surface, Lake Erie, Ohio, United States - Buoy 2 MA125 | ecosystem: Environmental > Aquatic > Freshwater > Lake | place: USA: Lake Erie, Ohio...
CTAGCCACCACTTCTTGCAGATGTTTCTCCAGAACCGGCACATCGATTCTTAGCACTGGCTCTGAAAACATCTTAACCGTCAAGTCAATAAGTTTGAGTTCGTTTTTGGGAAAGCCATCGTTTTTAAAAAGACTAAACAGTTTGTAGGTAAGAGCCACATCGTTTTTGCAATACTCACCGTACTTAGCCAAGTCCTCTTTGCTAAACAACGCACGGCGTTTGCCCAAGGCATTGACAACCTCTGTGCCTTTTTCCCCTAACTCATACCTCTCGGCAAGTGCTTTTAGTGAGCCACCCGCATCTATACCATCAATGGGTCGCGCCATGCTAAGTGTATCTAGCCAACCTTTGGGTGTGATGTTAAAGATCCAATTAAGAATCGCCGCATCAAACTGAGCATTGTGTGCCAACGCCAAGGAGTTCTGCCAATTAAACTGCAAAAGAAACTGTTGTATCTCAGAATGGGATCCACTAAACCACTCTGGCTGCTCGTCATTAACTTGCACGGCTACACCTATCACCTCAAACATCGGATGACGGATGTATTCCTCCGTAGTGTATTTATTTAGACCAAAATCTTTATCGTAATAAGTTTCAAAGTCTACGGTTAAGATGTGACTCATTTAAGGTTGCCACCTGACTTCACAATGTCTCCGGTGTAAACATACGTTCCAACGTGTTCTAGTTTAATGAATGGGTTGGCAAAGATCTTGCCGCCATGCTTTCGCCACAGGTCACAGAAGTGATAGTCCTCAGATAGCAACGCACCTGTCTCGTCGATACTCGTAGCAAAGAACTCATGGGTTAGTGGCTTGATGTACTCACCATTTTCTTTGTGGCTAGATACACGATAGGTAGGTACGTGTGGCATAAGATCCTCAAACACTTTACGCTTAATTAGCATAAACCCCGTACCACCGTGGCGTACTTCAATCACCCCATCATCATCAGATTCTTGTTTCTCTCCCGCCATATTCATTACAAACGCACCGCCATAGTTCTCAATATCTTCTTTACCCGCTTTAACGGCTTTCTTAATTTGCTTCCAATCAACCTCTTTTTTGGGGTAGATGCCACAAATAATATCTCGGTCAGCCGCCATAAGTTGTGCTACTGCGTGCCCATCAAACGAAATGTCAGCGTCGATAAACATCAGGTAGTCAAACCCTTTCTCTAAAAACAGACGGGCTAACTCGTTACGGGCACGGGTAATCAAACTTTCGTTCATCATCTGCGCCCAGTAAACAGGGACACCAACTGATTTTAGTTTATTAATTGTGCCAAGCAAACCCGCTACATAGTGACCTGTACACATGCCACCATACATCGGCGTGGCAATCATAATGCTTGGTCGCTTGTTAGGATCTTGTATTTGGATCTTTGTCGGTTCAAGGTTCATTGGCTTTTCGTCCCAAGTTGTCATAGTTAATCTTTCATTTTTTGGATGATTAGTTGATAGGCTTTGTGGATTATATGTAATTTTTCTTTGTAGATTTCTGTAAAGGCATCTATAGCAATCTTGGGTTTATGTGTGAGTGGCAGGGGTTCGCCCCATCCGTAGTCGTCAAATACTAGGACACCACCAACGGCTAGAAGTTCCCACGACATACAAGCATCAGTCAGCACATGGGGTGCTTGATGTGATCCATCTATGTAGATGAAGTCAAAAGGTTTGCGGGAGTCCGGTGTTAAGGTTAACAGTGCTGCCAGAGTGTTTACTGAGGTATCTCTAAAAGAAGTTACAGAAACTTTCTTTGGATTAACCCTATTCCTAGCCAGCGTTATGTTTTTATGAAACCGATCCTCAACCGCCCCCATGTCGTGACCTTGCGCGGCGTGTTCTTCACCACCTTCCCATGTATCCACGCATAACAACTCACCGCCGTCATCGATGGCATTTTCAATAAGCCACACGGCGCTGCGGCCTTCAAAAGAACCTATCTCTAAAAATCTTTTACGTTGTGGTAACTGCGCTATTACTTGTGTCCAAATGGGGGGAGACCAAGAAAACCAGTCAGTTGTGTATTCGTACTCATCGTTGGTCATAAAAATCCTTATTCTTTATTCCTAAGTCAAGAGCCAGCCGCTCGTTCTCGTCTTTGACCCTGTGGTATGCCTGTCTCAAATGCTCAACTTCTTTCTTTAGGCGTTCAATCTCGGCTTTGTATTCTTCGGGAGTCATTCTTTCACCCTATAAAACTTTTTAGCACCCATTCGTATCAAGTCCGCAATACCGTTCTCAACAAACCTGTTTAGGGTTCGGGCTACTCTGTTCTCGCTCACGATCCACTCCTTCGCAATTGTCTTTGCTTGGACAGGAGTTTTTGGATGAGAAACCAAATAGTCCCACACCCCCTGCTCAAAGTCTGTCATCTCAACTGCCACCGTTCTTCTCCTTTAGTTTGGCTTCGATGGTTACGCCATCACCATCACGCTCATCGTAGGCAACACAGCCACGCTCCCAACACCCGCGATCTAAAGTAAGGGTTTCTTTTTCCGGTTGCGCTAGTGCTTGGCGTAGTGCTTCCATATACTTATTACAGTCTTTTCTTACCTCTGTTGCCAAATTTCTAACGTTTTTATCTTCCTTAAATTTTGCTTCCTCTTTTACAAACCCACACCCTTCGTGGATTTTTTCAAACCCCTCCAACGCCATCTCTGCTGATTTGCGTAGGTCAGTCATAGCAAAGCATCTCCTAGTTCACTTAACATCTTCTGTCTTTCTTCTTTGTCGGTTGTGTTCTTCATTCGATTGAAATACTTTGCTACAAGTTGTCTTTCCTGTGGTGTTTTGAAGGGCCACTCCCACCGTTCCCACGTCAGCCCTGATGGGTGGCGGGATGTACGGGATGTATGGGTTTGAATTGATGCCACCGGATTCGATAACTTCGTCTTGCCCTGTGATGGCAAGTTTAGTTGCCCAGTGCTTAAATTCTTCTCGGTTGTGTGCATATTTTTTAGCATCCTCGGACTTTTTCCATTGTCGCATCGCCCATTTTAAAAACATTTTTTCTATTGTGGTCAGGGGCATTCTATTAAGATCTCTCATTTGAAGGGCTTCAAAAAGCCGTCCACTCACGTAAAGAAGTTTTAGTTCTCTACATAAGACCCCATCTGGCAACTTCTTGAAGATTGTGTCTAGTAACATGGCTCTCTCAAAAATGATCCGAATCCATATCAGATACTATTTTTTTACCCTGTTTTTACTGCCCTTTGGCCTACCAACCTTCTTCGGGGCGGTAGTCACAGATGTGACTTTCTTGGGTTGTCCCTTTTGTTTGAGTTGCTGACCTAGCATCTTAATGATCTCTGCCTTTTCAGCAAGCAAATTATCGAGCCGCTTTGTTTCACCGCCCCAATAATCGCACTCATCTCTAAGTATGTTTACTTCCCGCGCCAACAAATCAATCAATATGCCCATATTTAGACTATCAATCTTGACCTTCATTTAATTTCTCCTATATTTTCCCCTGTAGGGAACGGGTTTCAAGGCGGGTATTCCCGCCCTCCTGTGGGTAAAAAAAATCCCACCGCTTGGGTGGGACAAACTTGGAGAGTAAAAGTTCCCTATATTTTTAGGGATGGAGTAAAAATCGGTCAGTCGTCACAATGTGACTTCCCATCTAAGAAATCTAAAATCGCAATAAGTTCCGTAAGATCCTCACGTACCACAAGAGCAAAGCCCTTACACAACCTAATACGCTCTAAGTTGTTTTCCTGTAGGGCAGTTGTTCTGCCGCTGCCAGCCTTGCACTCAATGCCAATAAACTTTCCCCTATAACAACACACGATGTCGGGGATGCCCGCTGATCCATAACCCGATGCCACCGGGTAGAACCAATAGGCTCCCCTCTCCGTAAGAAGTTTAGTTACTTTCGTCTTGACTTTCCGTTCCGGGGTTTGCATCTATCGTCACCTGTGGATCTTCCAAATCCTCACCGACAATAATATACACCGGAACCTTGTTCTCGACTAGCGTCACAGTACCAACACCCTCTACGCCTTGCGAAGGTGTTTGAGATCGCACGGTAGGTTCTATTGACTGCTGTGCAATCTCAAGCAAACATAACTTACCGAAGATTGCTGGGTGCAAGTCCTCTTTCTTTTCATGTGTTGACATAAAATACTGTGCCACCATGTCGTTTGAGTTCTCCTTCTTGACAACTCGCCGATGCACCACCCGATAGTCACCATTGTGATTCTTGACGACCATGACTGAATACTTACGTAGTCTGTCTCGGTACTCTTTGGATTCCTCAAAGTCCTTACGTTTTTCTAAGAACTTAGTACGCAAAGTGTTGACCGCAACGGTATCTCGACCATTGAACAAATCATCGAACAACTCCAAATTACTATTAACATTGGCATAGGCCACATTACTAAACACGCTCTCAAGAGAACGCTTGTGGGCACTAAACCTTGTTGCTTCCTCGATTACTTCTTTAGCATTTTGAGCAAAATACTTATGATTGGCTGGAGTCGCGGCCTTGATCAACTTCACACAGTCTAAGATCTTAGCCGTATTGCAAGTCCGCTTGATAGACTTTGGATCTTTCTTATGCACGTTGTAATTGTATTCAAACTGTAACTGCGTGTTTGTGCGCTCCTCACCCGCAGGGTTATACAAACTAATCTTACAGACTAATTGCTCAAAGTCATAGACATGAATGGAATCAAAACAAGCAAAAGAACTATGGTATGCACCCTCTACTTTGAGATCAAACTTTTTGTACGGATGGGTAAACATAAGATGTTCTATTGCATACCCATACATTCGATCAGTCTCCTTGGCCCGATCAATATAATTGATCGCTTCGGCGGGCCGACACCATTTAGTTTCTAGTGGATTGAGTGGTTGTAACATTGTGATTTCCTCCTTAGAAATCGAATTTGTTTAGGATTTCATTGACGCGACTACGCACGTCCTGACGAACAAGTACGCTATCCCTGAGATCTTTGGCTGTGATACCCAACAACGCTTGCTCCAAGTCCTTACGGGCTTGCTCCAACTGCGGGTCATTAGTCACATTGAGATTAGTCAGCATCCCACACAACTCGGTTGCATTACCAATCAATGAATCACGAAAGACCTTCTTGGCGCCGTCGTCAGAAGATTCAAGCCGATCAGAAAGATGTGTTAGCGTGGTATGCAAACGCTTCCAGATATCCGCCATAGCCTCTTTCAACTTGTTGTCGTAGTGACTTGTGTATTGAGTTTGCAGTTCAGCCATCGCCTCGTTGCCAACATCAACACGAAAGTCCCCCGCCTCGGGTAGAGGGAAGTAGTTCACGTTGAAGTAAAACTTACGCTCGATCTCGTCTTGGTTCGGATACTCGTCACGGTTGAACAGACTACCCAACTGAAACGCCATCTGAGATATTAGGGTTGGGTACATAGTCACAAAGTGATTCTTCAGCGTATTAAACTCTTGCATCTTGGCGTTCACTTCAGATGTGTAGTTTATGTACTGCTTCAACGTAAGCAAACGAATACCACTATCCGACCAAGGTATAGTCTGCTTGTAGTGCCAATTACGGAAGTTACCCACAAAGTTCTTGATGTCCTCAAGTTCTTTGACCCCTGCCAATAAGTTCTTACGGTAGTTACCCGCCTTGACCTTAGTGCCTTTACTGAGATCCACCTCATCAGACACCTGACGGTCTAACTTGTTTGCAGTCCAATTACCAATGTTCAACTCCACCAACATCGCTTGATTTGAGATACTCATTTTTACTCTCCTTAGATTAAAGATGAATTACTTTACCAACAACATCTACTGACTTCGCACAACTTACTATCCAAACTGTCGGAGGCATGCCTGACCAATCCGTTGCACTAACCTTACCAATGTAACCATCAGTTAAGACAATCATCACCTGAGATGTCACATTGTGATTCCTCATGTAGTTAGCCACACACATAGGATCAGTACCACCACCACCGGAGGGCTTCGTACTACTAGCAATCTCAAGCACTCTGTCCTGCTCATACACCTCATGCTTACACACATTAGTATCCCAATACATGAGATGCACCTTCTGTGGCATGACCGTACTACAGATATGCGCGGTCTCGGTTAGAAACTCTTGCAACTCTCTGCCACCAATGGAGCCTGACGTATCAATAGCAATCACAATACTGTCGATAGCCTCGGCAATCTGCGTTGGCATATAGATATCTTGTGACAAGAACCTACGGCTAGGTCTGCGCCATGAAGAATCACTTCTGTTACTACAGGTCGAAATCATGTATTCCCGCAGGAGTTCATAAGGATTGATCTTCGGATTAAGAAGTTCTGCAAAGGCACGGTCTCCACCACTACCGGCCTCACCTTTCTTCTTGAGCAACACTTCTCCTTGGCGCAGTGCCTGATCGATCTTGCGCTCAACCTCTTTGATCTTTTCCTTATCCCAACTCTTGGCCTCATCCCAGCCATGCTCATCAAAGCCATCACCATCACCATCGCCACCTTCGGGATTACCACCCTCTTGTTTCTCTTTCATCAGGATGTTAAAGACCTGTCTTGTGTCCATGCCATCAAACCGCTCATCCATCAGACCACCTTCGGGCATAACACACACTTCGCCATGCGGGTCGTACTTCTTGATTTGCAGGTTGATCACATAATCGCAAGCCATATTAGCAACTTTAGCGTCGATGTCATGTAAGTCACGCCAGATCAAAAGATGTTTGTAAGCCTTGTGCCAATTCTCATGCAAGACCACAAACGCCAACTCTTTCTCGGACAACTTACTGACGAACTCGCGGCCATACTTGACGTTAAGACCATCCGTATAAGCCGTTTTTGTAGGTGAATCAATAACATCAACATCACCAGACACCAACACACCTGACATAAGAATAAACTTCTTATGCGCCATGAGAGACACATGAACTCTGTGCAGTCTCTCTTCCACGCTCAACTTTGTTATATCCATAAACTTCTCCTCATAAATAACATTGTGACTAACTCGTGCGGCTTGTCACTTACTTAGCAAAGATGTAGTTGTTTTGGGTAGCCCACTCAATAAACTCTTTGCACCCTGCTGACTTGGAATTATTTGAATCAAGCAACTGACGGGCAAATAAGCCTTGGTTCTCTTTCTTCAAACGATTCATGTACGTCACCCACTTCGGCATCTGTTGAGATGTAACATGAGCCACCGCTTTGTACACAAGAATACAAACTGCGATAGGATCATCCGGTATGGGAGCCGTATCGGGACTAGCGATCAACGATTCAAAGGTTGGCAACTTGTCATCGAGATTCACAAACGCATGAAGATCCCTAGCACCCGCTTCACCTAACAAACCAATCAGAGATGCAAGCATCGCCTCATCACCAATGGCCTTACGCTTCTTCACAATGAAAGATGCTTTCTCAAGGGAACGTGGAGAAACGAAACCTAACTGTTGTTCCTTCGGGTTGTAGACGTACTTGTTCTTGTCCTGACCGCCATCCATGTACGAATACATGACCTCGGGATACTGATCAACAAATGCCAAAACTTCTTCTGTCACATTGTTATTCATCGCCCACTTTACCCATTGTTTAGATGTAGGCTTACGGAACACAACGGGGGCCATACGGTTTTTAGCATGCGCCTTGAGATGATCACCTACGTTATCTGCAAACAAGTTACCCGTAGCGAATACAAGAGACCCTTCCGGCAACTTGATGTCACCAATCCTACGCTCTAAGATCAAAGGCAATAACATGTTTTGCACAGATTGACTCGCCTTGGTCAACTCATCAAGCATGACAATCACAGGCTTACCCGTATGCAACTTGAAGTGTGAGTTCGGATAATACTTAGTGCAGTTCAACTCACGATCAATGAACGGCATGGCGATGTCACCAAGGTCAAGGTTGGCACAGTCGATGTATGCAATCTCATGTGCCGGGAAACGCTTGGCAAGATCTTTCAACATGCTTGACTTGCCAACGCCCGGCTCGCCTTGAAACAAATAGCAAACGTCACTACCTAGTTCTGCGACCATCGATACTGCTTGGTCATAATCTACTGATACTCCAAATGATACTCGGCTCATATAAACTCTCCAAAAGATGTTAATGATTTAACTTCAAAATAAAAATCACAAATGTGATTTCCCGTCTACTGCAACAGCAACTACCAAAAACAAAAGCAAAGAAATTTATTCTCATACATATAAGACAACAAACAGGAACTTTAGTTCCCCATCAGGGGCATTTGGCTCGTCTTTTACACCTCCACTAGATTTGTTATCACCTCATTGATTGTGTCTGCCAACTCGGGCCAATCAGTCTTTAAGTGTTCCACGATTACCCGCAGTCGCTCTACGTCATCACCACTTATGATGTAATCAGAACCGGAATCCTTGTCTACCATCAGGGTCTGGTTGTTGTTCTCATACATGGTTGTCCAATTCCTATTATTTTTTGCCATCACGTTTGTCCTTTCTGATGTCGTTCCATATCAATAAGCCAATCCCTACAAAAACAATTACTACAAACCACACTAACTCTTGGGCCGCTTCTGCCGCCATACCTGATTCATACCACCAACTTGTTTTCATTTCACTCTCCTTTATTGTGCATGCTCACGTTCAAAGTCATCAGGCGGTAAGTGCATCGACAACCATAAATCCATCTCGTAGGAATCCTCTACCTCTGCCCAAGATTGGTCGTCATCCATAGCCTTCACACACCGCTCTGCCCACACCTCCGCATCTTTCTGTAGACGGAAAATCCCCGTTGCTACTTTTAAGGGAATCGGAATAGTCGGGTATTCTAAGTAGACGTGTGCTGAGAACTTATACCTTGCACGCCCATCCCCTGTCTGCCCAATCATTGTCTTAATCTTCATCAGGTAACTCTCCTTTCTCACGCATCTCTTGCAGTACGTGCTTGGCTATCGCTCCGAGATTCTTCTCGTCATAGTTTTTCTCAGACACATACCGCATGCTTGCCTCGCCCAACTCCATGCGAGCCAACTGTGTCTCAGGTCTGCACAATCCATAATGATGGATCAATGCCCTTAAGTGCGTTACTGTTTGCTTTAACTGGTCAACAGCCCGATTTAATCTAGATGTAGTAATGGTGTTACCCATCTCCTCCATCTCATTGGTTTCTAACAAGTGATTGATTTCCTGCTGTAAGTCAACATACGTTCTACCTGTAACACCTTTAATCTTCATTTAGTTTCTCCATGTTTCTTGCACATACCAATTGTGGTTCATCGTACTGCGGAAAGATGACGTATAAACCTGTGCGCTCAAAGAACCTAGCCACGACCCCAGCACACTTAGTAACACGATCCAAGACAACTTCGCCAATTGCAAATCTCCTATTAAAATATTTTACGTGCTTATGATCATCGGCGTGCATACACTCCGTCACCACCGCCTTTTCCTCATGGGCATACTTGTGCATATAATTTAACTCTGCCTCAGTAAATTTGTCCCACCTCTCCATCTCGGTAAAAATGTGTACTAATTGTATTGGCTCGGCTTCCTCTCTCATGTTGTCTCCAACTTAGAAAGTTCTCTACACCAACACAACACGTTAGCCTCACTATCAAACACCACCCTGACTGCATTTAGTAAGGGGATGTGCTTTACAACCACACCCTTTTCACCATTGAACTTCCACACCACAACTTCTCCAACCTGAAAGTCACGTTTGTGATTGTCGGTCATCTCACTCCTCCTCCACTTCATCTGTAACGCAAAATCCGATCTCAATCCACCCCTGTTCCGAGCGCACCACTTCGTATGGGATACCCGCATCTTCCAAGGCTTTGTAGATTGCTTCTGCTTTAACTTCTTTTACTTTCATTTGTCACCCCTCTTTTATCCATCTCGTTCTCTAAAATCCAAATATAAACTTCATCCCCCACCCCTTTTGATTGCAGTCCCTTGTACAACTCGTAGGTCTTGAGCAACTCAGCGTCACTCATTGTTTTCGGATTTTTCATCTCACTACTCCTCTTGATTATTGACGCATCTAAACGACCCGCAAACCAATTGAACAACTTGGCCTCCAAGTCTTGACATAAGAACTCACTCACTCTCCATCCCCCCTCCCCATCACAATGCACGCTAAGAAGTAAACACAAAAGGCAATCAGGATCAGTCCCAGTGCGTCGTTGAACATCCGTAGAAATTCAGCAAACTCTCTCATTTCACCAACCCTCCCTTGTTGTTAATCCCTCTAGCCGCCTCAAAGGCAAACTCCCTTGTGAAGAACATCGGCCCTTGCTTGTGGGGGGTAAGTACGCACCACCCCTTGCGTTCTTTTACTGCCTCCTTGTCGCCACACTCTAGGCATGTTTTCTTGCCTATCTCCCACCTCCCTGCGGTTATGTATTCACCGCAAAAGATGCATTGGGTTTCTGTACTCATAGAACTCTCCAATCCAAAAGTCACATTTGTGATTTCCCGTCTGATGTAGTGCATCGGTTGACGGGTTCGTAGGGAGCGCATCTTGTCCCATATATGTTAGACAGTAGGCGGGGATCTTAGTTCCTAGAGGGGGGAGATCTTAGGGGCGGTTTGGTCTTGTGATGGGTTGTTATAGAGCGTGGTGTTTTTAGGGGTGTCTCAAGTGGCTCACGTTAGGGGTTTTGGACTTTTTGGACTTTTAGCATCTGTCGTCTTTGTCCTCCTCGCTCCACTTCTCTAGCACCTCCTCGCGCCTAGCCTTCTCGTTGCGCTCGGCTATCTTTATGGCATCAGACTTACTTAGCCTTGCCACCTGCATATCGGGGTGACAGTAACCAAACTCTTTTTCTAGTGCTACCTGCATCCTCACCTGCGCCTCTACATACCTTAGTCGCGCCATGAGTTCTTCTTTCTTAATCTTCTTGAGTTCGCGGCGCTCCATCTCCTCAAACATCTCGTCTTTCGCACTACCCATTATTTCCCCCTTATCGCCTTGGCAACCATCTCGTCGAACCGCACCCGTATTAGTTCAGCCACCACACCTTCGACTATCGTTTTCTCTACGGCGCGGATCTCTCGGGCTACGCCTTTGTGGATCTCGCCCACCACCATCTCCACAAGTCTGCCCCCCAATAGTTCTTTGACTTCCTCAAATTGGCTCTTGGATAGCAACGTGCCCCCACTTAGGGTTTCCGCAAGCCTGACTTTCGACTTGGTTCTTGGGCCGACGGCGACTCGGGAGTGTTCGGGGTTTACGCATAAGTTGTTATTGCAAGTGCGGAATATGCGGCCCGGCTGGTGGTCAGGCACTTTGTTGATGGTCTTGAAGATGTAGGTCGCGGCAGAGCCGTTCTTGTATCGGGCTACGTTGGTGTTCTTATCGACTGCGCCTTGCCAATCCCAGCAGTTAGTGACGGTGTTGGGCTTGGTGTTCTGATGTACCCAATCTATAAAGATGTTTAGGTGTTCTTCGGTCT
>Ga0315909_10008299_pt1 | contig 11402 bp, 21 predicted proteins | sample LakEriMetagenome_11_FD_203527 | JGI IMG/M metagenome (GOLD analysis project Ga0315909, IMG submission 203527) | Freshwater fungal communities from buoy surface, Lake Erie, Ohio, United States - Buoy 2 MA125 | ecosystem: Environmental > Aquatic > Freshwater > Lake | place: USA: Lake Erie, Ohio...
GATTGCTTAATCATCAGAACCTACCTCAGAAATATAAATAAAGATTACTTCGAGAACGAAAGTAAAGGATATCAATCTTGGTGTGCAGACATGTGGGCTGTTCTCTGGAACCTCTGGTTGAGGGAACAAGAGACAAAAAACATTCCAGAAATGGAATTTGCATGGAGCTCAGATCATATATCCAAACTTGAGAGGGTGGGCATCCTGCATAATGCAGGAATTGTAGGAGATAGTCAGGGTGACATTCCTACATTCTATAAGGGCAAATACCACACAGGTGATAGTCCTTTTAAAGACCCACACATCTACGAGGTGCTTGATAGTGAGAAAAGCAGAACACTCTGTAATCACTACTACTTAAAACAGTTATTCAATATTAAAAACAAATATAATTTAGATTATGGCCACAATTGACAAACGCCCTCTCAAAGCTTATGTACGCTTTGACGGTTCTGGGAGAATTGTTCCCAGCAGCCTAATTCTCAGAAGGAAGAAGCCTAAGGTGGGTAAATGGGTAGAAATTCCAGCTTACGAGTGCTGCAATTATATAAGCACTACCACCACCACAACAACTGAAGCTCCACCACTATAAAATTTAAGACATGAGTAATAAACGAGATCTTAAATCTTACGTTAGGTATGATGGTTCTGGGAGAGTTATAGCTGGAAGTAATATTCTTCAGAGATCTAAACCAAAAGTAGGTAACTGGAAACAAACTCAAGCACATGAGTGTTGTGATCCGTTTATTGAAAGTGGGGACTTTCTCTTATTAGAAAATAGTACACAAAATAATCAGAATCTTCTTTTACAAGAAAACGGAGATCGTATAATTCTTTAAAATAACAAACAATGGCAGATAAAAAAATTTCACAACTCTCTAGTGCTACAACTCCTTTAACAGGAACTGAAGAATTAGCACTTGTTCAAGGTGGAAGTACAGTTAAAGCTACAGCTCAAGATGTAGCTAATTTAGCTGGAGGAGGATCGTACACATTATTTACAGGTTTATTGTATCAAGAAGTAACAAATGCTCCAACCTTATCAGTTTTAGAAAATACAACAGGGTTGACATTCACTCCTATTTATGCTAGTGTAGGTAATTATAAACTAAAAACTAACGTTGTGAATTCTATATTAGGTGATAAAACTGTAATATTTATAGGTCAAAACGGAATAGTAGATCTTTTTTTGGCAGGTGCTGTTCAAAATGTAGACAATGATGAAGTTTATATTTCTACACGGAGATGGAATGCTGGAACACTTGCACCTGAAGATGAAAGACTTTGGAATACACCTATAGAAATTCGTATCTATCCTTAATTTAATAGACATGAGTAACAAAAGAGATTTAAAAGCATACGTTAGATATGATGGTTCTGGTAGAGCAGTTCCTGGTGGTCTTATATTAAACAGATTCAAACCAGGTATGGGTAATTGGTCAGAGATCAATGCCTATGAGTGTTGTAATGGACCAGTACCGTCTTCATTCGTATTAAGATTAACTTTTAATAGTATTGAAAATGCAAGTATTCTTGTAGGAGATGCTTCTAATTTATCTGATTGGAATACTTTTTTTGATCTTCCTACACTTGGAAATTCTTTTACATCAGTAGAAATTGATGGTACAACAGTTGTGTTGTATGGTGCATCAGACATTACAGTTAAAGACTATCTTTTTCAAGCAAATAATAATTTGCTTCAGATTGTTGATACAGGGGCAATTATAGCAGGTGGAAAAATGTCTTTTTACAATTGTGACGAATTGACTCTTATAACACTTCCTAATTGTAAATCATTACCTTTTTCTGTTGAAGATGATTATGGATGTTTTGAAAATTGTGGTAATCTTGTAGAAGTTAATCTTGATACAATAGAAGTAATAGAAGACTCTTGTTTTTACGCTTGTATTTCTTTAACAACAGTATATGCTCCATTATTAAAAACTGTAACACCCACTAATATTTACGGAAGTTTTGCAAGTTGTGAGAGTCTTATCAACATAGACTTTCCTTCATTACAAACTGCAGGGGATGAAAGTTTCAATCAATGTTATGCAGCAACAACCGTGAATTTGCCGAATTTAACTACAATTGGTGATCGTTGTTTTGTAAATGCTCAAAGTCTTATTAATTTAAGTTTGCCTAGTTTAATTAGTGCTGGATATGGAGCTTTTTCATTTTCTTTTATTTTAAGTACAATAGACTTACCAAACTTAACTACACTAGGTGCAAATGCAATGCAACTTTGTGGAGATTTACAAGTGATAAATTTACCATCTTGTACAGATTTAGGAGGAACAGTTGGTGATGATAGTGTGTTTCTTACTGTTATAGGGAGTACAATCACTCTTACTGTACCTTCTGCACTTATGACTTGCAATGCTGGTAATCCAGATGGAGATATACAATACCTTCAGGCTAATAACACCGTAACAATAGTAACAGTTTAAACAAACATAAAATGGCAAAATCCCTATTTCCAGAAGACATGATGTCTAAATCAATATCATTAAACCTGGACTCAATCAAAGCTAAGTTGAATTATTTTCATCTACAGCTACACGAACTACACTGGCAAACTAAATCTTTGGCTGAACATTTAGCTTTAGGAGACGCTTATGAAATGGTAAGTGATATTAAAGATGAGATTGTAGAGAAAATCATGGGCTATACAGGAACAAGAACTAAAGCTATGCCTGTAGAAACAATTAAACAATACAGTGCAGGTATGCCTGATCAAGTGATTTCTGAACTCATGACTTTTGCAAAACAACTTGAAGAGTTTGGAGGTTCTAATGGAATGCCTGATATTGAAAATATAGCTCAATCCTTGTCTGGAAATGGTGCAAAAATTAAATATAGACTAACTCTATCGTAATGTTGACTGAACAAGAGTTTTTTGTACAGAGAGAAGAACGCATTAGAATTCTCAAAAACTGTGGTATATATGTCATACGCAATATTGTAAATGATAACATTTATATTGGTAGTAGTGTGAATATTAAAAAAAGATTCTGTCAACATAGAAATAGTCTAAGAAAAAACAAACATCACAACAAGTATTTACAGCGATCTTGGAATAAATACGGAGAGGAGAACTTTGAGTTTGTTGTAATTGAACATCATAGTTATCCAGAAAAGATTCTAGGAAGAGAAAACCAATATATACTTTTATATAATCCTGAATACAACAGTGTAAGGGTTAATAAAGAAGGTAGATTTGTTCTTTCAGAAGAAACTAAAAAAAGAATATCAGAATCAAATAAAGGTAAGTCTCATGGGGTAAGAGGACAAAAACCTTCTGAACAAACCCGAGTAGCAATAATACAATCAAATAAAAAAAGAACTGGAAAAAATAATCCAAACTCAAAAAAGGTAATTAATACAGTTACAGGTGAGATATTTGATTGTGCAAGAGAAGCTGCTCAGAGTATTGGAATTTCTAAAAATACACTATTAGCTAAGTTAATAGGAACTAGAAGAAATAACACCTCATTAAGATATTTGTAATGCAAGTACAAACAAAATTCTTCCCACAAGTGATGCCAGATAATGAATTAGCTTATCTGGCACATCTTCAGGGAATTATTGATTCTGTAGATGAGCTTTCAATATTAGAAGTGACAAGGCACCCTGATGCATACCACTTTAGGCTTGCTCCTTCCCTTCCAAAATACAACCAAATGTTATTGGAAGAGATATTGAAACTGCATAACTTATTACAAATTAAGTTGAATTTGTCAAAGAGTATAAAGAGCTCAGCAACAATTGTTTTTGAAATAGAATTAAATTAACATATGCCACATTACATCAAAACTGGATATTGGGCCCTAGAAAAGAACGGATATAAGGGCTGGTTGAATTTAGAAGACATTATTCCTGGTGGTTCAGGAGGAGCTTCAAGTGTTACAAAAGCTGAAATAGATGTATTGATTTCTTCAAATGCACTTGTTCCAGGGAGCACATATATTATATCTGGAGTGGATGTGCCTTTATATGGAGGAACAACAGTTATACTCAAGGCAGCTACAACTAACGAACTTGAGCTAGCTGGACATGGTATTTTCTACAACCCCAAGTATTTAAACTCTCAAGCAACACCTAACAATGGATATGGAATATATAATAGCTATATGTTCCCCACAATAACCAATGTTGTAGGTGGTGCATTTAGCAATGGTGATACAATCACTGCAGACAATGGAGCCACAGCTACATTTGTAGCTTTGAATGTCTTGATATTCTTGACAGGAGATTGGTCATTAGCCACAACTATTGATAATGGATTAGGTGTAACAGCAGACATAACAGGTGCAGTGAGCCCATCTTACACAATAGGTCAGGACGCAATTTGGGGAGGAAAACATTGGACTAATCTCACAGGAAACGTAGGGTCATTTGTTGATAAACATACACTAGATGCTGTTAATTGGCAAGAAGTTCCTTTTAATAGTACAGATTATAATGTAGAAATAGATGTAATACATTATGACTACATCCATGACATGATTATCAGAAGAAAAGATAGGTGGGATAATGATGTTGATGGAAACTTCCAAGTATTTTATGAATTTGCTAGTCCTGATGTATTTGTATTTGGTTTTGGTAACCCTATCAAAGACTTCCAATGGGGTAATGGTAATGAAGATTTTAACACTATTGATTATAATTCCATTGGTGTTCAATCTAATTATGTAAAAGATTCATATTTAGAATGCATTAATTTCATTGGTAGTTATTTGTGGCATAATACATTGACACAAAGAAGTTATATGTACAATAATATAACTGACGTTAATAGTTCTATCTCCAATAACACATTAACTAGTAATGGTAGAATATACGATAATACATTGGCTAATAGTAGTATTAATAATATATTAACTAATAATAGTTCTATCTACAACAACATATTAAGTAATTCAGGTATAGGCGATAACACATTAACTGCTGCTAGTATCGACAGTAACATATTGACTATTGGTGGTATATTGAATAACACATTAACTAGTAGTAATATTAGTAATAACACATTAACTAGTAGTAGTAGTATTTATAATAATACATTAGATGATAATAGTAGTATAACAGAAAATGCATTATCTAGCAATTCTAGAATGGCCAATAATACGCTAAATAGTAGTGTTTTTTCATCTAATGTATTAAATGATAATTCAAAGATAGATAATAGTGATGTATACTCATCTGAAATACTAAACAATCAATTAGATGTTAGTTCGACAATAGAAACTAATACACTTTCTGCTTATTCTGAATTTTCAGACAATATATTATCATCTTCTATGATTTTGAATAACTCAATAAACGATAATAGTAGTATTAATTTTAATACACTTAATGGTTCTATTATTAGCTCAAATGTATTAAACGGTCAATGTACTATTGGTGGTTCCGCATTGACTAGTAGTAATGTTCTTAATAACACATTGACTAATAGTAGTACTATGGATAGTAATACATTATCTAGTAATAGTGGTATTTATAATAACAGATTAGATGCTAGTTATATTAATAGTAACACATTAACTATTAGTAGTAATATAGCTAATAACACACTAAGTAGTAGTACATTTAATTTCTCATCAAGTGGAACTTTAACAGGAAAAACAATATCATATATAGAAGCTAATTATGCTAATGCAACATTTGACATATCAGCAGCTACTATAATTTATGGTGACTATTCTAAACAAATATTTAAAAATAGTGCAGGAGTAGTAAGACTTGGGTATTATAACGCATCAGATGTATTCACTGTTGTTAACGTAAATGCCTAAAATAAATTTGGTAATTTCATAAAAATTACATATATTCGCCCCTAAAACCAAAAATTTAACGTATGGAAATCGTAAAAGATCAAGAACAACAAGCAACCCCTCCTAGCTATGATCCTAATAAGAAGTACAGATGGTCAGAAGATGATCTATTTGTCGTATCTGGAGGAGAATTTGGTGTATTGTTAAACGCTCTTCGTGCTGTTCTAAACACTCCAGAATCCCAGAGAATCCTTCTGGCTGACAAGGCTAATCAAATTGTTGAACAAGCCCTGGCTAGAGCTGTAGAAAATGGTGTTGTTAAGGAAGTGCCTGAAGAGGATAAAAGCTCATTGTAATGGCAAAGGTTAAAAAAGCTCAATTCGGTACATCTAAGTCAGATTCTTTGATGAAAGAGTCTAACAGAAAGAAAGCATTTGCAAGAACACAAGAGGAAATAGGAAATTCTCAGAAAAAGTATATAGGAAAACCTATTGACTCTTTACTTAAATCTCCAGGATGGGGTGGCATTAATAAAAAACTTGGTAAAGACTCTAGATATGCTGTATCAGAAGGTAAGTTAGTTACCTATCCAGGTACACTAAGTCCAGAAGAGAGATTGGAGATTGCTAGAAAAGCTAAAGAATCTGCAAAGAAAGATTCGATTGAATCTGTTAAATCTAAGAAAATGAAATCTGGTGGTAAACAAATGATCAAACGTGCTGATGGAAGCTATTCTCAGAGAGGTCTCTGGGATAACATCCGTGCTAACAAAGGCTCAGGTAAGAAACCTACAGCACAAATGCTCAAACAAGAGCGTAAAATAAAAGCACAGTCTAAAAAGAAATAACTATGGCAAAGGCAAAAAAGGCTCAAAAAGGTGCATCTGTAGATTCAATAGGTTACTACAAGAAGAAAGCATCAGACTTTCAAGACTCTACTGAAAAGTATAATGAGAAAGCACTTAGGTATATTGACAAAATGACTCCTGCTCAAAGAAAAGCAAAAGGAGTTTCTAAGACAACTAAAAGTGGCACCACTACTTACAAGTATAAGTCTGGTGGTAAGGCTGCCTCTAAGAAGAAATGAAATTCTGTGGCATCCATATAATAGAATTAGATAAAGACGGATTATGTTCAATTTGTTTGATAGAATCTCAGAAGTGATGGCTACAATTAAAAAACTACTGCAATCTGCTCCAAGGATGCGCAATGTTACGCCTGTTCCTAATGGTCCCTTGGTTAAAAAGAAAGGACCTGAGAAAGGATCTACCCTCAAAAAGGGTGGAAAGGTGACTGTTGAAGCTGGTGGTGAGAAGCATGTGGTTTATAAAGCTGCTAAAAAGAGTGCCAAAGCTAAGCCTGGAGACATAATTGTAAACCATCCTACAAAGGATAAGGGTCAATGGGATACAATCAACCTCACCAAGAAGGCTAAATCCAAAACTGTAAAGGAAGGTGTAGCTGCTACAAAGAAGTGGCACAAGGACAACCCTGATTATAAATACAAAAAGTCTAAATAATGGAAAAAGCAATGTCAAAAGCTAAAAACATCTCTGCAGGTGTTGGTGGCAAACGAAAGAAAGCTCCTATGGTAGATCCAAAAGGTGCTTGGACAAAGGTGCAACAGCGTACAATTGGTGCTAAGGGTAAATCCTCTAAAAAGAAATAAAATGGCAACAGTTAAAAAGATTAAAAAAGCTCAAAACGGTAAAGAGGTTGGAGATTATTTTTGGAAAGATCCTAAATATAAAAATTTTGGTGAGGGTTCAAAAAAACCTATGACAAGTGTTGTAAAAAGCAATGATAAAAATTATAGAAAGAAAACAACACATCTAATTGATGAAGATAATAATCGTGTAGCAAGGGATATAAAAGAAAAAAGAACAGTTAAAGGATTTTTAAAAGGAGCACCAAAAGCAGGAGGCAGAATGGTACAAATAGAAGATCTTAAAAAAGGTGGTAAAGTTACTAAATCTAGGAATGGAGCTAAATTAAAAGCTAAAAAGAAATAACCATGGCTACAGATAAAAAGTGGATGCAAAAAGCTGCTGCTTCTATCAAACGTAGAGGTACAGAAGGTAAATGCACCCCTATCACCAAACCTGGATGTACAGGAAAAGCTAAAGCTCTGGCTAAAACATTTAAGAAAATTGCTGCAAAGCGAAAAGGTAAATAATGGCAACAGTTAAAAAAGTCATGAAATCTGGTGGTAAATCCCCAGCCTGGCAAAGATCTGAAGGAAAGAATCCTGAAGGAGGCTTGAATGCTAAGGGTGTTGCTTCATATAGAAGAGAAAACCCTGGATCTAAGCTTAAGATGGCAGTAACCACACCTCCTTCAAAGTTAAAGAAGGGTAGTAAGGCTGCCAAAAGAAGAAAAAGCTTTTGTGCAAGGATGTCAGGAGTTAAGGGTCCTATGAAAAAACCAAATGGTAAACCTACTAGAAAAGCATTAGCATTAAGAAAATGGAACTGCTAAAATATTAATAATGGCAAAGATTAAAAAAGTAAGAAAGTATCGTGAAGGTGGGGACATTGAATGTCCTCCAGGTGCTGGTGGAAAGTGTAGACCTGTGCGTATGAAAGGTTCAAGCTATAGCAGTGAGTCTTATAAACCAGGTAAGACACCTAAAGCTAGTAAACAAGATGATATCAGATCTCGAATTCTTTTGGAATCACGTGAAGCATATGAAAGGGATTTCCCTGGAGATGTAGCTCCTAAAGGATTTGAAGGTGGTGAAGATAAAAAAGGCACTCGCTGGAAAACTGTTCCAGGTAAAGGAATTCGTTATAGCGGTCAGGCTATCAAAGGTAAGAAAGGAGTTAAGGTGGTAGCTAAAAAAGCTGCTGTTAAGAAGGCTGTAGTTAAAAAACAATCTAAAAAGAAATAAAATGAAAGTTAAAAAAGCTCAAGTTGGTAAGTCTATGCCTAAGAAAAAGGCTGCTGTAGATTCAGTTCGTAGTGAAATGTTTCCTGATAAGATGATCCCTAAGTCTAAATCTAACTACGCAACAGGTAAGATTGCTAAGATGGTGGAATCAGGTAAGCCTAAAAAGAAAATGAAAGATGGTGGTAAGTCTTTTCCAGATCTGAACAAAGATGGTAAAATTACCAAAGCTGACATTCTTAAAGGACGTGGTGTTATTAAGAATGGTGGTAAGATGGCAAAGAAAGCCAAGAGTGGAATGAAGATGGGTAAGTGTAAATATGGCTGCAAGTAATGAAAGCAGGTAAACCAAAAAAGGCACCTAAGGTTAAGAACCCTAGGCCCAAGGATAATTATATGAAAGAAGCTGACACAAAGCTTAGGCTAAAGAGTCCTCAATGGCCTATGAAACAGAAGCGTCTTTCTAAATGATAAAAGCCCCGTTATGGGGCTTTTTTATTAGAGGTTAATTAGAGTTTTATAAGAGGAAGCTGATGTGGCGTTATCTATATAATACTTGAATTCTTCATTGCTTCTAGCTTCTTCCAGGGAGAATTCCCAAGGATAATGTCTTGCTACGTATGGGAATGTTGTGCTTCCTCCTCCTATGAAATACCATTGTTTGGAATATAGAGCAAATGTTGTATCAGTGTGCACATCTACATATACACCATTCTCAATATTAGATTTATCCCAACGGTCTTTTTCATATTTGTGAAGACGTTGATAATAAGGAGATTTATCCTCCACTCTCTGCCAATCTAATCCTAGCCCCACCTTCTCAAGATGTGGCAGAGATTCAAGCTTATCCTTCAGGTATAGGAGTGTATCGTTGGGCGTGTTCTCCAATCCCATATCTGAATCAGTTACAACATAGTATTTAGCTTTTAGGTTATTTACAGCTTGACACAACCATGGAGCAGCCATACCTAAATTAGCTTGATATATCACCTTACATGGATTGGTTTTGTACCAATCTAATAGGGGTGGGTAGGTAGAACCATTATCTACAATAATGATTTCTCCTACACCATCATACCTACTGATTCTTTCCACCATAGCCTTGGGCCATGTAAGAAGATCTCTATTGTTAATTATTACTGGGATACTCATTTCTGTATGATTAACATCTTTCCTCCACAAGCTAAATCCAGGAAGCTGTATTTCTTATCATTTGTAACCAACCAGTCCACTATAGCTTTCACAGTGTCATCTCTCCTTGCATATGAAGCATGTAGGTCTTCTATAAAATAGAATCCTCCAGCCCTCAGGTAGTCCCACAAAATCTTGAAAGATGCTACAATATGATCATGTTGGTGAGATCCATCATCTATTATGAAATGAGGAGCTCCTGAAGAGACAATTACATCCTCCATAAACTCTTTATTTGACTGATCACCAATATGAATAATCGACTTATCTGAAGAGTGTATGTAATTACGGACATTTGGATCAATATCCACTCCATGGATTACTAGTTCTGGGTTGTATTCCTCCCACATTCTCATAGAATCTCCATGCCACACACCAATCTCTAGGAGTGTAAATTTTCCTTTCTCTGGAATATACTTATCATATAACTCTGTATATCCATGTTTCTCGTAATACTCTGTGCCTTTATCCACCGTGTGGTAATTAGCAATATCTGTAAGTCTTCCCATAAAATTAATTGTGTACGAATAATACTTTATCCACCTTAGCAATATGCTGTTGTGGAAACTTTTCTTTAAAATGTTCAACAAACCAACCATCAGCAGCATAATCTGTACCAAGTTTGATTTGTTGGGCTAAATCTCTACGTGTAGCAAATGCTCCCATATCAATTTGCCCTCCTGCTGGTCTGCATTTAAAATAGGTGTAATGATAATGTGAATGCACCATATCCCAATAAACCATTCCCACCTTCACTTCACACAATGGTCTTATTTCCTGTACAAAGTTTGGTGTGTAATAGTTGTCATCACCAGTCATGATGATGTAATCAGCTGTGCTCATTTGTTTACCTATCTCTCTAGGTGTATGTCCCCAATCATTATACCTCTTGTCTGTAACTGTATATCTTATCCTGGGATCATCAATCCTATTAATTATTCCCAATATCTCATCAAGATGATCTGTCCCATCTATAACAACATTAGCTCCCCAGTGCCCATCGGTTTGGGCAACTAGGGATGCTAACATGGATGCAAGGGGAGCAGGTCTATGATAAGTTGGTATTATGAACTCTACTAACATAATCTTTAAACATTGTTACATAATCGTGTTTCCAGTGAGGTCTCAATTGTACATCTCCTGTAGGGATTTGTCCTCTCACTCTTAAAAGTTCTACGTGAGCTGAATGTCTTTGTATAACATTTGGTCTTGTTCCATCGTCTGTACCCATCCCACTCATGTGATAGCCACGTCCTCCCCATACATAAACCCAACTAGCTTCATTATATGGAGGTTCAGCAAACACTATATTATCAGGAACCGTTTGTTTAATCTTTACAACAAATGTCATATCATATCCAGCATTCTCAATTGGATGTCCACCAATCTGTTCCCATATCTTTCTGCTGAACACAATTCCTGAATTACCCACGCCTGAAATTGATTCAATCTTGGGCATATTCATAAATATGGCTCTATGCCAGTGAAGAAGATCTGAACCTGGGACAAAGTATTTAGCTACATTCTTTAAATGCCAAGGCATAGCTC
>Ga0315909_10008302_pt1 | contig 11400 bp, 14 predicted proteins | sample LakEriMetagenome_11_FD_203527 | JGI IMG/M metagenome (GOLD analysis project Ga0315909, IMG submission 203527) | Freshwater fungal communities from buoy surface, Lake Erie, Ohio, United States - Buoy 2 MA125 | ecosystem: Environmental > Aquatic > Freshwater > Lake | place: USA: Lake Erie, Ohio...
TTTGTTCCTGTAGATGACCAATTATTAATGGTTCCCTTTACAGTAGAACCAATTCTTATACTATTACCCCATCTACCTTCATAAATTATATCACCTTCAAAAGGTAATATTGGATGGATATTAGAACGTTCCTTAAAAGTTTTACCTAAAAATATTTCTGTTGATTGATCAGTTACTCGTCTAACATTTCCTGCTTGAGTTTGAACATAATCTTTTTGTTGGGAAGCAGGTAATTCATTAGGAGCTGTTGGGTAAGCATTATGGTGAGGATGATTCCATAATGAAACCACATCAATATAATAAGCAACTGTATTAGAAGATATAGTATCAATATTAGTATCGGGAAGACCTATTATATAAACTATTTCATTAATTAGTGGTAATCTTTTAGAATTACCCATTATTGGTCTAGCAGTAGGAAGACTTGGAGATGGAATTGGATTATTTACTTCTTCGTATTCAATTACCCCCAAAGCATTCCATTCACCTAATTCTTTAAATCTTGGGTGATTTTCATCTAATACAATACTTAAAACTCTAACAGACTTAATTAAATTATATTGATTTATAGCATTTTTTACCCCAAAACCATTATTTAAATTGGTATTAAGGTTTCTATTTAATGCTGAAAATCCGTATCTGTTAGCCATTATTTTTCTCCTTTTAACTCATTCATTGCTGAGAGTAATTGTTCTTTTTCTTCATCAGAAATAGTTAATGCACCATCTGCTGTTTGAGTTTGCATAGCACGTTGAGCTAACGCGGCCATTTTAATTAATAAATCATCATTTTTAACACTTATTTCCATATATTCTTTAATTAATGGAACTACAAGAGTAGCATCACCAATTTCTGAAATAAGTGGTTTTAACTCGTTTATAAGAGCTGTGACTTGTTTATCTTTTTTCTGTTGGTTATTATAAATTTCCTCTAAAATATCAGAGAATTTTTTCTTACCAAATATTACACTATCAAATTGTGACATAAATATACAATTTTGTTTCTAATAAATATTGAAACTAGAAATTTGTATATCCGTGTTCTAAATAAAAGACATAGTTTTCTTTAAAGATATCGTAAAGCTGATTAGCTATTTTAGTTATTTTAGGTGTCTTTACATCAACTTGTTCACGGATATAAATGTAAAGGGCTTTTTTATTAAATACATCTAGATTTTCTCGTTTACGGAATAGTTCTAAAATTGCATCTGCTATTTGAGCATCATATTCTTTTGGAAAAATTTCAAAAATATTTTCAGTACAATAATTAGTAAATTCATCTATAAAACTAGACAATTTTTCATCATATGATCCTTCATCAATATTGTAAGAATGATTTTCATCTTCTTCTAAAACCTCAATGGGGGCAGTATCAACACGTTTTTTATAATTTTTCTGGTTTGAAAGAATTAAATAACGTTTTGCAATAGTTCCAAAATATGAATATGCTTTTGCACCTTTTGATTGATCATATAAGTGAATTTTAGAAAGAAGGAATGTAATTACTTCGTGTTGTAAATCTTCAATATTATCTACTTCTGTATAATAGAATTTAAAAGTGTGGATAATATTTTCGGTTAATTTAAAAAATCCATAGTGAATTCTTTCTCTATAAATTCTACTTCTTTCTTCGGAATCCTCAGTATGATTATATAATACAATAGCATCCTCAGTATCTTGAGTAAAGTATTGTACCCCTTTTTTCTTTTTCTTTACTACTACTTCCATTACTTTTCAACATTCTTAATGATGAAAGTATTTAGGATAGTCTGAATGCTTTGTATCTGTTGGAAGAAAAATCCTACTTCATCATCTGATTTAAAGCTGCCTTTGATATCTATTTCTTGGATTTTTTTATCGGCGGCTTCTATGGTTTGAGAAATTTTATTTAAATAGGTCATATATCCCGCGAGGATATCTTCCTGTTTTTCATTTTTTCGTAAGAGGTTAAAGGTCGTGTATCCAAGGATCACGACCAATATACCTAAAATTATTGTAAGTCCTATCATAAGTTATCTAATAAATTTTTAAGACCTTCATTTTTTAGTGAACCTAATGCTTTGGTTTGTTTACTATCTTTTGAAGGTTGTTTTTTATTTGATTCCAATGTAAAACCTTTTTTCTTAGTATCCAAGTTACCTTGTAGTTTAGGTAACCATTCACGTTCAAACTCAATACGAGCAGCCATTAAATCCGCCTGGTGGATTATAAATGGAAGAGAAGTACGTGGTTTTTGTTCGGGCATAAAAGCCATTAAATATTTCTCATTTGCTTTATCATATAAACCATCATGAGTTTGAATGGCAATCATTTCATTAAATGAATACTTAACATCATGTGCCTGGAGTAGATATAGTCCTCTATCAGGAACAGATGCAAATGGAACTTTAGTGTTGAACATATAATCTTCACCAAGTTTATCTTTACGCCATTGATCAGTTTGAGGAACATATGATTCTTCTTCCTCAGAACCCATTTTACCTAGATCATGATTAATAGCAGAGAATACAAGTTCCTCTTTAGTAAATGTATCCAAATCGGCACCCATTTCTCCCCATAATTTGTGAAGATGTAAAGCACAAGTTATAACACGATTAACATGTTCTACATAGCCCCCAGGAAAAGCATTATGGTATTCTTTTTTATGAGCAGCCGGCATCAAAATGATACGGTCTTCATATTTTTCATAAAATGCTTTAAGTGCTGTTTTGCGTGGTTCGGAAATATGGTCATCAATAAAACCAATAAAATCCAACCAATTTTGTTGAATTTGTTCTGCTGTTAGTTGCATAATTTAAAAACGATTAACTTCCCCCGGACCTAGAGGTTCTTGTTGAATAAATGATTTAGCATCATCAAGGGATTCACGAAGAGTAATCAATACTTCTTCTACTTGTTCTCTTGAACCCCCACGATTTAGGAACATATGTAGTTTCTCTACTTCTCCCTCGGCTCGCTCTAACCGTCTCATTATAATCTCTCTGTTTTTCATAACATTCTTTATTTTCTTTTTCTCTCGTATCCCCAATATAATATATGAATTCTGGGGTGCCAAGCTTAGTTTAAAAGTTCCTTAAGAAGATTTTGAATTTTTACAAGATGCGCACATTTTTCATATTCTTCAAATTCTTCAAAATATGAAATAGCGAATTTTACATAAGTAAGAAGATACTCATCTGCGTAATGTAATAAAGCATCTTGATGAGTGGAAACTTGAATGTCAATTTTTGAAATCCAAAACCAAGCTCTATTGTAGACTACAAATTCTCCGGCTTGTTCAACATCATAAAGGTCTAATTCCTCATCCATCTGGGAGAAGAAATTCATTACCTTTCTATTAAATGTTTTATGATTATGGATAAGTTTTTTAAACATACCTACCCAGAATAAGGGATGTTCTTTAAAGTCTAATAAGGCATCAGCCATTTTAGCTTTTTCAGGTAAAGATTCGGGCTCTTCACCATTGAATAATCCAAATATTTTATCTGCATCCACGCGCATAAATATCGTATATAACTTTTTTATAGCGCTTATATTAAACGACCAACAGGGGATCGCAGAACCACGCGCAAATTTTGTGATAATAAATATATGCGCTTATAGTGACTTTAACATCTCAATCATCTTAGGATGGGGATAGATGTCTACTTTATCAGGTCTAACTGAACAGTGAGTAAATACTCCTGCTTCTCCTTTATATGCTCTAGGAGTTAAATCCCAAATATCTTCGTTATATGTTAAAGGAATATTATATAATTCACCCCAATATATTAACAATTTTCTTGTAGATTCTATTTGAGCGTCTGTGTAGTTGTGATAAAATTTGTAACCTCTAAATGGCGTACTTAATTCACATACTTCTTCTTTTGGTACTTCACGTTTTACATAATTGTAAAATTTACCATCTTTAAGAGTTAATTGACCCCAATTACAAATTTCAATACCAATAGAATGTTTATCTAATTCTTTATATGGTAATTTCATTGCTTGGAAATACTTAGTTTTAACTCCTAAATGATATGCCCAAAATTTAGATGAATAACCTTGTACTATTTCACCATCTATTGTATTTTTACCTTTACCTGAAATGGAAACACAAGTTCCTATTCTTTGGGTATCACTTTTCCAACCATGGAATACATTTTTTCCATCAGCATTTCCTGCAGTATGGTGGAGATAAATTTGTTTTTTAGTAAATTGAGTTTTATAATACTGATTTTCGGGAAACTCAACTAATGTTGTTTTTGGAGCAGACATTATACTTCGGGATTTGAGCCTTTTTTGGCGAATTTTTCAACTACTGTACCTAATCCATAAGCAATAGTAACGTATCCTACTGTTTCTACGGCAATATTACTTGTGGGATGAATAAACATAAAGACAATCATAGAAATTAATCCAATAGCACCAAGTACTCTTTTTGAAGAAGTACCTTCATTATTGGAAAACATATTCTTGAAAAAGTCTTTCATTATTTTTTACTTACTATAGACCAAATAGCACCAGCTAATGTTACAATAGCACCTGATACTTCCATTAACAAAGTAGCATCAATCATACCTTGTGTAAGTAAAATACCTCCAAGAAAAGTTAATGAGTGTCTAACAATACCTAAAAATTGTTCTTTAGTTATATTTTTCATAATAATTGGTTTTATTATAAATATTAACCAATTACAAAGACATATTGGAAAAATTATTGTCGGGAAGACAGGACTCGAACCTGCGGCCTGATGGTCCCAAACCACCCGATCTACCAACTGATCTACTTCCCGAAATAAAAGAAAAGCTTTGGGTCTTTCAGGGTTACTGGTTGAGTGCAATGAGTGACGCCTACCTACTACTAACCCTTTTTCGGTATTTAAAACACTCTACCTCTCAACTACAGCTTAACTGCTTTTCTTTTGCGGTCCATACGAGAATCGAACTCGTAGCGCAGCATAGACAGTGCCGCATGTTAGCCATTACACCAATGGACCAAATAAAACATAATACTACTTTAATAACGTTTACCCAATTTTACATCCGAACGCTTTACCTTGTTAGACCGTAATTTGGGGAACGACTTCTAACATCCTACCTACCCATATTATGTTTTTGTGGAGCAGAAGGGATTCGAACCCTCATCCTCTTCCTTGCAAAGGAAGCGCTCAGCCAGTTGAGCTACAACCCCAAATGTTTTCCCCCAGAGATTCGAACTCCGATTCAGTGGCTCAAAACCACTTGTCCTGCCATTAGACGAGAGGAAAATATAGTTGCAATTAGTAGACTCGAACTACTCACGGGGAGCTACCCAATCTGGCTCATGAGACCAGCGCTGCACCTGCATTGCAATATAGTTGCGGGGGTGGGAATCGAACCCACCTAGTCCAAGCTTATGAGACTCGTCAGTGCACCAGCTCTAGTTCCCCGCAATTTATTGTAGCCCGTACGAGAATCGAACTCGTGTTTCTAGGTTGAAAACCTAACGTCCTAACCGTTAGACGAACGGGCCATTTAGCGTCCTGGGAAGGATTCGAACCTACGACCAAGCGGTTAACAGCCGCTTGCTCTACCACTGAGCTACCAAGACATTCTGAAACTATCCTTCTACGCTCACCGTAGTTGTGGATTTGACTGAACATAGTTTACTGTTCACCTGTTGCGAGTGCACTGCAGAGCAGGGTCCATCACATAATACCTTGGGTCATGATTACTTCATTGGGTAATTACTCCCACGAAGCCAAGGTCTCTTTCAACAGTGCTAATCTGTCTTATGTAAGGAATGTTTCATTGTACCGAGGGCGAGACTCGAACTCGCATGCAATTAAGCACCGGTTTCTAAGACCGGCGTGTCTACCATTCCACCACCAGGGCATTTAATTTTTTCCAATACGTCAAAGAACATCTTGCTCTTAATCTTATGTCGTAAATGTACGAACTGGATCTTGCTTTTCCAAATATCTGCGCGGAAATTTTTAAAAGCTTTTTATTTGGGTGATTAATGGGAATCGAACCCATGGCACACGGAACCACAATCCGTTGCTCTAACCTACTGAGCTATAACCACCATTTAGCACGGATACAAGGATTCGAACCCTGAACTGCGGTTTTGGAGACCGTAATGATACCATTTCACCATATCCGTGTATTGAGGTCAGTATAGGATTTGAACCTATATACCGAAGTTTTGCAGACTTGGACCTTACCAATCAGACAACTGACCATTTGTAGTTCCTAAGAGATTCGAACTCCTATCTCTTGATCCGTAGTCAAGTGTTCTATCCGTTGAACTAAGGAACCATCATCTATTTCACCAACGCATCAGCAGCATGTGTTACTAACGCACCTAGTGACTTATATCGCACCGTATAACCCATACCCTCAACCAATCCAACTGCAGATCTTAATACTTCATTTGATTTGTATCTTTTATCTGGGTTAAGGTCAACATCAATATACTTTGCTCTAGGTAAATTAGCTAATCTAAGCTTTTCAGCAACTTCAACTGACTTCCAAACTTCATTCATTAACCTTACTTGTCTTGTTCTTTCAATAGGTGTTATCTCTTTACAGTACAAAACGTGAGCTCCATTTCTTGGAAAATACAAAGCCACTACGGTTGCATACACTGTTGTGTCTAAATGGTTTTGTGAGTCACATCCTATAAGGATTTCAACTTCTGGGTTTTCGATTAGATATGACCGAACATAGTCAACTAAATCGATACTGTTTCTGTCTCGTAGTTTCTTGAATTCCATAGCTTTTTGTTAATAAATAGTTTTACATAGTTTTTTATTTTAGCGGAAGGCAGAATAATCGAAATTCATACTCGAAAGTACCACTCGCTTAGCAGGCGGTGACAACACCCTGGTTGCTTTACCTTCCATTTGTAGTGATGACGGGACTTGAACCCATAACCTTGACTGTATAAGAGTCCTGCTCTTACCAATTGAGCTACATCACCATAAGTGGAGAGAATAGGACTCGAACCTATAACCTCCTGCGTATCAGGCAGGCGCTCTGACCAATTGAGCTATAACTCCATATTGTGGACAGGGAGGGAATCGAACCCCCGACGCTTGGATCTTCAGTCCAACGCTCTACCAACTGAGCTACCGGTCCATAAAAACACACTCTTAAGCATTCTACTCCCAGCTCCGAGGAATTGTATCTAACTTAGCCCATCTCACCGCTGTAGGGGTACTTAAGTTTATGTGTTTTGTGCCTGCAGAAGGACTCGAACCTCCGAACCCGAAAGGGAGCTGATTTACAGTCAGCTGCAATTGCCGCTATGCGATACAGGCAAATTCCGATTTTGATGGGCTCATCGATTAGATGTTTCACTAACCAGCACTTGAGATCGAGAACTCCTTGTGCACCCTCTAGGATTCGAACCTAGGACATCTTGCATGTAAAACAAGCGCTCTACCAACTGAGCTAAAGGTGCCGATTGCAGGATATCGCTTAACCTGCGGTGTTGCTAGCATTGTACACCTTCAATATTTCTATCAGCGATTTTTTTGTGATCCCGACAGGGCTCGAACCTGTGACTCCCTCATTAAAAGTGAGGTGCTCTAGCCAACTGAGCTACGAGATCGTTTTTTTCCAACATGTCAAAGAACTCAAAAAAAAACCCGGCTTTTAAGGGCCGGGCTTCGTTTTATAGTGTTTTAATTTAAATCACATCATTCAACAAAGCCCAACATGGAATCTTCCTTCACCGGCGCAAACCAAATGTTCATCTGAAGATTATATATACTATGTTGTGTCATTGTTATTGAATTTAAAAAATGTTTCTAATAAATATGTTAATTTTTTTCTTTGTCGCAATAGAGGAAACGAACCTCTAAAATGTCCAACTTGCGTGTATATTCAAAACGCTGAGATTATACGTTTATGCGTTAGGTCTTTTGTCGGATTATTTGTTCCCTTCTTATCCACAAGCTTTTGACTTGTATCCTAACAATGCCGGTTATTTAAGTGAACCACTCTTTAAGTCACCTGTATTGGACTACTCTCGTCTTACTTATTCTACTCAACTCTGCCGAGCTGATTAACACTTGCGGTGCTATAGACCTTTCAAACAAATCACTATTGGCTTGCGACCTCTAGCGGCAATGAACAACTCATTACTATGTAGGCATCTTTCGTCCGTGACTGGCAAGCGCTTTTGCTTTGTAGTTTGTGAATTTGCATTCCTAAATTGCAAAGTTTTTTGACGTGGATGAGTGAAAGTAGTGGCTTACCGATTTAGCTTTCCCAACTTTTGGTCAAGAAAATACTAAACTACTCTCTGAGATATCCCTACCTCCATATTTTAAGATTACTTCATGTTACGGATCTTGGTAGAACCTAAACAAGGTAAATAACAGCACCACCTGTACATCTACATGCCTTTCGGCTTTAAGTACCCTCTGATATTGAATAACGCAATTGTAAACCTGGATGGGAATACTTCTTGCAAATATTCTACGAGTTATTCTTATTATCCTTCCGGACTCAACTTAACGACCCACATCGCTAAGTCATTCAATCGTTTCATTACGGCGTTGCCCTCACTACTTCAGACCAAATGATATCTCGCTTGTCTACTCGAGCTCCTTTCGAAGCCGCAAACTACTTTGTCATGTAATTCACTTTATCCCCCTTTCGAGGTTTATTTAACGACCATAGACGGCCAATATCTTTTATCAACTTACGTTGAATGGATATTACAATAATTTAAAGAACGTTTTGTTTTTCAACTTGCTTATATATAAATATACGAACAATATTTCAAACAACCAAGCTATATTAAAAAATTTTTAAAAAGCTTTTTGAGCGACAGACAGGACTCGAACCTGCAACCCCCGACTTGGAAGGACAGTGCTCTACCAATTGAGCTACTATCGCATTTGAGCGGCAAACTGGGTTCGAACCAGCGACCCTGACCTTGGCAAGGTCATGCTCTACCAACTGAGCTACTACCGCATTATGTTAAAGAACGTTTTCTTTTGAGCCAGCGATAGGAATCGAACCTACAACCTATTGATTACAAATCAATTGCTCTACCTATTGAGCTACGCGGGCGAGTTTAGCTAATTACTTAGCTACTACTGTGTCAACACCTGTAGTGTCAACTGCAGTTGAATCAACAGCACATGAATCACATGGTGCCAATTCGGTTACGGGAGCTTCTGAGTTAGAAGAACAAGAAGCAAGAGCAACTGCTGCAACGAAAGCGAAAAATAGGTTTTTCATTTTTTTATTTATTGTTTTTATTTGTTATTGTATAAATATACGAACTTTTTTTCTTAACTCCAAGCTAAAATCAAAAATTCTTGTGGTCCTTGTTGGGCTCGAACCAACGACCTACTGATTATGAGTCAGTTGCTCTAACCTGCTGAGCTAAAGGACCTGGTATCTCCGATTGGATTCGAACCAATGACCTACGCATTAGAAGTGCGTTGCTCTATCCAGCTGAGCTACGGAGACATAGGAAGCGGAAGTGGTAGGATTCGAACCTACGGTACCCTCACAGGTACAACAGTTTTCAAGACTGTCGCAATCGACCAACTCTGCCACACTTCCAATAAATCAAAGAACACTCTTTGTACACCCGGCCGGAATCGAACCGGCATGAGCATTACTGCCCGAGGGATTTTAAGTCCCTTGCGTCTACCTATTTCGCCACGAGTGCATATATCTAAATATATTAAGATCCAATTTCTTCGCCACTTTCGACATCCCAATCTTTAGCTCCTACTTGAAGGCATTCAAGGAATGAAGCATTTGGGAATTGTTCTTTGTGTTTAAATGCAGACCAAACAACTTCCAATTGCAAACCATATCGATCAGCACGTGATAAAATTTCATCACATTCCATATTGATAATGGCTTCATCCATTGCTTTTAATTCTAATTGAAATTCGTCTTGTGAAACAAAATCTTCCATAACTTTTTATTTGTGTAAATATAAGAACAAAATTTTAAAACTCCAAATTAATTTAATGAGAATGTCAAAGCATTTTTAATTGCAATTTCAATATCATCATCATAATCAGCGAGCATATCTTCTAGTGCTTGATTATAACCTCGCATCCAAATAATTTCATTATCTGTGTATTCGCGTGAAGGCATAATCATTTCAAGACGATTGTCTTCTAGAGCATCTAATAGGGACTGTTTAAAATTTGCCATAACCTTTATTTCTTAATTTCTATGGGGTGAATATACGAACGAAATTTCGCTTCTCCAAATTTTAGGCGGAAGGTTTTCCAAGAAGGATTTTGTGTGTTTCTTTACCACTAATATAACGAGTATAAGAACCATCATCTTGAATATCCATAGCTTTTTTACCCATTACTTTTTCAATAGTAGCTTTGTCAGTTACCACAGGAACCCCTTTAGCCAGTAAAATATCTTTAATTTTACCTGAAACCTCAACATAGTTACCTGGTGTTTTAAGTAGGTCTACTTGTTTGTTAATAGTTTTAGATTTAGCTATTGAGGAATTATCATGACCCATAGCAGCAATTTTATTTCCTGCTGATTTCTTTTTAGATACAATTACAGCATCAATTTCAGGATCATCGTCTATATCAATTACTTCGTAATTAGAATCACCCTGTGCGCCTGTTACATCATCGGCACTACTATAATTTAAATTACCGCCGATTGACGCATATGCTGTGTTGATTAGGTCAAAAATATCACCTGAAAATTCTTCAGTTTCTTTTTTATCTAGATCAACCCATTGATCTTTAGGTAATTCCTCCAGTAAAGGATTATTTTTTAAATATGCTCTATAATCGAATGACATAATTAATCGGGATTTGACCAACCTTTATAAAAATCGGCTTCTCTTTTAGATTCATCTTTTAAACCTTGTTGCATGTAGTTAACTATCATTTTAACTGTGGCTAAATCAATAGGTTTTTTCTTTAAACTCATATCGATATTACTTCTTCCTGCTACACCAGTATTATAATTCGGTTCAACCCCAAATAATTGAGCAATAGGTTCAATAGATCTACGATATCCACCAGCACTACTAAATAGATATTTGCCATCTTCAACAGCAATTGAAAATCCTTGAGCACTTCTACTATTATAGAAACGATCATCTGGTTTACTATCTGGGTAGACTCTTAATCTGATTTGATCACCATAGTTGTTAGGATCAGGTTCAACCATTACTCCTAAAACATCTATTAATTTTTGAGCTTCAGCTTCTGCTGTAGTTGGATCAACATCTTCATTAAGTGAATCTTCATCACTAAAGAAATACATACTCATTTCTGAACGCATAGCATCTTCTAATTCTTCATCAGACATTTGTTCAACATCCTCAAGATATTGTTCAAATTCACCCCAACCTTCATCATCATTAATAAAAGCCTCAGCATCTACATCTTCATTATCAAATTGAGATAAGTAAT
>Ga0315909_10008305_pt1 | contig 11399 bp, 9 predicted proteins | sample LakEriMetagenome_11_FD_203527 | JGI IMG/M metagenome (GOLD analysis project Ga0315909, IMG submission 203527) | Freshwater fungal communities from buoy surface, Lake Erie, Ohio, United States - Buoy 2 MA125 | ecosystem: Environmental > Aquatic > Freshwater > Lake | place: USA: Lake Erie, Ohio...
TCCCGGTGCCGTTGATTTAATCACTCGATTAAGTGGACTTGGTTCATAACTATGTTGTTGATAAAAATACTGCTCACTTTGACCTGCTAATTGTGTATTGTAAAATCCAACCTGCTGATCAAATGGGTTGTATTTAAATCCACCCTGGTTATCGGTTGCCGCAAAAGGGAGATATACTTGTGGTGTTCTTCCATAAACATCATAATGCTGTGGAGTCACCAGATCTGCACTTGCTGCCGTTGCTGTTGTTAGTGCACCTTGTTTCACCACTGTTTGTAATACCCTGCCCAATCCATCACTATACATGGTGCTTTGTAAAGCATCCTTAAGTGGCCTGGAACTTATATTTAAATGGTTTTGTTCAGGAGCCCTTAGATCCCAAACACGAACATAGTTAACAGGGGTACTACCTGGGTAAGTTCCTTGGGCATGAGTTCGATTATCACATACCAAAATGATTGAACAAAGTGCAATCCCCTTTATTATTTTAGCTGCTGAAAACATATTGATCAGTTGTCTTTATCGTTATTGTCCATTTGTATTTGTTTCTTTAACCCTTTTAGTTTTTCCATTGCAAGGGCTTGCTGTGCTTTATGCACTTCTTTAAAAACCTGGTATTGCTTTTTATTTAAAGTCTGTTTAACTGCCTCATTAAAAGTGGTTCTCACTTCTTGTAACATCGCTTTTCGCTTGGCTCCATCTTGGCCAATAAGCGGTAAGCGCATAACAGAATCGGTTTGCCTATCTCTATTTAAATAATGTTGTGATAATGCTTTGGCTTGCGCTTTACTTAATGATAGCGTATCAGCAAAATGCTTTATCTCTTTAGTGCGTAAACTGTCTTTGAATTTTATTCGGTCTTGTGCTTGTGCAGAAGTAAATGAACACATTAGCAAAACAACCCCGAAGATATATTGGTATCGCATGAAAATAATTTTATTGAATGATGATATAATTGCCGCTTGTTAAACCATAGTTATAGGAACAATCCCACCAGTATCCGTAATCGTAATTGTACTCATACACCAGTGCAGAATAGTTCAACACAATAGCCGTTCCATTTGCAGTGGCGGAATTATAAGATGTGCCATAGCAAGATTGATTTTGATAAGCCGTAGGTAGATTACTTACCGACAATGGAATGGTTCCAGCCGCATCGGAGTAAAACCGAACAACAATGTCTGCATAACTGTAATTGCCCGACCACCACTGGTTCTCATAACTAAGTCTTGCATAAACCGTTTGTCCTCCTGCACTTTCTGCTGTATAACATACTTCTGGTTGACCTTGGTAATTATAACAAATGCGCTTTACAATATTTCCATCTTGGTCTTTTACTAAAGAGAGTCTGTTGAAAACATCGTACTCAAAATAGCTGGTTTTACCATTCGGGTTGGTTTGTTCCTTTATTCCAGCTAAGGGCTTGTATAGAAAAGTAGTTACTTGTGCTTTAGGCTTACTGCTCTTTAAATTATTGCGAAGTAAGCTCAATTGATTTCTTAAATCGGTCTCACCCATTTGTTGTAGATAAGTCAAATTAGGATCAGACTGCCCAAGCGCTGCCAACACTTCTGCATAGCTTGCCCCTTCAATTTTGGCCAATACATTGGTTTGGTTGGTGCCCCATATATAAGCAACCACAGGCCCATTTTTTGGACTCATTTGTAATACATTGCCCTTACTGTCGTATTGATTAAAAACTACTTCTGTATCCCAACCATTTGTGCTGGTATTGAATCGTTGTTGATTGTTAATGTCTATGATTGTGCCATTCACCAAACCGTAATTATTAAATACGCCATTTTGTATGAGACCTCCTGGTAGGTACACCTGTTTTGACTCAATAATAGGAGCCAATATATTGCGCGCCACCATTTGATCATACACATACGTGCCCGTAAAATCGAACGGATACTTAAGTCTTTGTTCAATTTCTTGTCCTTTACTATTGGTTCTTTTTACCCTCGATGGAAAATAATAGTTGCTGTGGTCGTAATAATAGTCGGTGATATTGGTTTGTGCGATTCCATTTTCATAAATGGTTTCTGTGCGTTTTTTTAAAGCCGATCTTCCATAGTTCATATAATAGGACCTAGCACCATATAAATTAGCGTTAAAAGAGCCTTGATCATCCCAGAACAATAATCCACTAATGGTATTGCGCGATTGAGGATCCGCACTTGGATAATAAGTATAATCTTGGTATTCATTATCTAGCTGCTTCACTAATGAATTGGAACTATTGTAATGAGTTTCCTTTAATAATAAACCTTGCGCCCAATCTAGGTCTTGCTTTTGCACATAGGGAAAATTATCTTGGTGAATATGGTAGCTTGCTAGCGCACTGTATTCACTTATTGAATATCCATTGTTCTGGCCATTGCTATTCTTATCTACCTTAACCCTGGTATAGATAACAGGGCTGCCATTAAAATAAGAAAGTGATTGAGTAGGGCTATTGGTTTGATTTAAAAAATAGGCTTTAGAAGAACTATAGTTATTCCTCATTACCGTCCAGTAATAAGTAGTATTGGGCATGGTCTGCATGGTGCCTGAAGAACTATTATCTGCTTTTACATAACTATAATTGGTTACCACAATATTGCTCGTTGCTCCATTATTGTCTTCTGTCTTTTTTATTCTTAACCCACCAATATTTTTCAATACCCCGTTGTTATAGCCATTATTGAGTTCATAGGTTAAACTGGTAAAACCACCCGTTGGATAATTGATCTTCTCTAATACCCAGGCTTTGGTGTACTGTTCAACAGGAAGCGCATCACTAAAGAAAAGCGTAAATGGTTGGCCTGGTGTAAGTATGGTTATTGGGGTACCCGAGCTATTTGCCGATGCAGTACCTGAGTAATATCCCCATGAATCTTTGTATGCTGAATTTCTAACGGGTAATGGTGTAGCATTGTATTCAAAAGTATAGGGTGGAATAATTTGCGAACCCCCTGTTTCTTTTACAGCGGTAAGCTTAAGTCTCCGGTAATAATCATTGGCAGAATAAGGTGGAGGAGTGCAAGGACTGCTCTGTGGGTAACAGGTAGGCGAAATAAAATAATCATATTCTAACACATACTTTTTTTGAATCGCATTATTTTTTATGACCACATCGGTTAATGCATAATCACCCACATAATCGAGTCTCGCTAAATTATAATTGAATAAAACTTGATTGCCATTTGGAAAATCAATAGAGCTAATTCTATGTGGGTATAATATAGAAATGATGGAATATCCATAGGTGGCTTCTGTTGGACCGTTGATATTACCATTTTCCCATTTGGTGCGATAGGAAGTAGCAAAACCACCTTCATACTGTAGTGAGTAAGAAGGAGAGGTATAGTTAAAGATGATTTCTCTTGCATCACTGGCAGCAATAATCTTTTTTAAATACCAACTGCTGATATAACTTGGAGATACTGGTGGAGCAGATCCTAAAGCGCTACTCGAAGACGTCCACTCTTTTTGATTAAATACATATTTGTTCCCCCATTCATCCGTAATTACAAACTCATCTATATACGACATGACTCCATAACTATAGACAGCACTAAAAGTGATTTTTACATTTTGTTGTGTTACCAACTGCACTTGTCCATTCTTCTTAAAATAAAATTTACCTGCAACCGACCCTACACTAAACTGAAAAATATCACACTCCCCATCTAACTCCCCTTCAGCAATATTTTTAATCGTATAATAATCACTGGAGTTGTCATAACAAATACCTTGGTTGGTAGAAGTAGAAGAACTTGGTTCCGTAATTGCATAATCAAAAATCTGTGTTTGATAGGCCGGCAAATTACCCGTTGATAAGTAACCTTCTGTTCCATCATCTGGTCTGCCACGCATGGTTCTTGATACCACTCCGCCTGCATTCAATGACCAGCCCAATCCTACGTTAGCAGCCATATCATCTACCTTATGGCCTCCCGCATGATAACGAAGAGAAACATCCACACTGATGCCCTTATCATTACTTTGGTATTGATACATCGGTACCTGTATACTGGGTATACCCGTACTTAAGGAAACAGGAATTTCTCCAAACTTTCCAATTGCTGATGCATTTGGCGAAGGTGCAATCGGCACTTTTTTTAACTCCATTAAAGTGCTTTGCGATTCAACCTGAGCCAACAATTTAGTTCCCATTGTTAAAACCGATAAAGCCACCCATAAAAATCTCATACCCATATACTAAAAATTAAATCCAGTTCTAAAAATCACTGGTTGTGTATTTACTTGATTTGAAAAATGTAAAAAATCATACAATACTTGTAAGGTTCCTTTCTTCTTACCTAGTTTGTATTTTTTGCTAATGCCCATTAATCCGCTTTGTTTCCATGCACTCATTGGTAGATTCATGAGTTCTGAAAGTCTGTTAAAGGATTGCAGGTAATTTTGTTCGTATCCTCCACTTATATAAAAACCTCCTTTAATTTGCCAGTCAACAAAACTCCTTAACCCAAAACCTTCATGGGTTATGCGCATATCGCTTATGCCATTGCCCCAGCCCATTTTATAACTCATCCCAACTCCAATAACGCCTTGACTGTTTAGTTTATAGCCAAGCGTAAATGCCAAATCACTTGTCACTGGCAATAGCCCATTGGGTCTTAATGATTGAATATTAAAACCCAATTCAATTCTTTGTAAAAAGGATTTTGCTTTTTGGGTATTGGGTTTAAATGATGGCATACCAGCTTCACCATTGCCACCAACTGCATTATTTATTTTGTTTTTAAACGTTTGAAGTTCGCCAGTGGCACTTTGTACCTGCCCCTGCACAAACTGTTGTGGATTTGCGCCAGCAGATTCAAACTGCTGCAGTGCAGCACGCATGCTCTGTCTGGTTTGTAAACCATTTATTGAAGCTGCATCTAACTCATTTTCTGCACCACCCATTCTAAAAATATTGGCTAGTTGGCTGTTCTTTGCGAAAAAGGCTTTAAAAGCATCTAATTTGGAGAGCTGTGTTAGGGCCAGCTTTTGTAATTTATCTGGATCCTTTAAAGTTTGGCGATATGTTTCAACTTGTTGTTGGTAATAAAATGCTGTTTTTTGTACTTGCTTTAATTGCTTTACTAGCGGCGTTCCCGCTAATGCTGCTTGCAATGCTTGTCTTCTGTTTTGTAAAAAAGTCTTTGTATAATTGGCAATCTGTAATTGGTCTTGCAAAGCAGCAACAGATTTTACACCATTACCCCCATTTATAAAACCCATCATTGCTTGAACGCTATCTAACCCAGGAATATAATTACGTACAGCTGCCACAGAGTTACCCTTCGCCTGCATCAGCTGATTGGGTAAGTCGTTATAAGCAGCTGTTGAACTAAGTTGTAATTGTTTTGCTTTACTGGAGTCTTGTTTGGAAAGCTTTGCAATCAATACTTTTTCTTGATGTTGTAATTGTTCAATAGCTTTACTTGAATTTTTGCTAAGTAGTTGTGTTAACCCGTTGTACTTTTTGTTTATATGTTCAAGTAACTTTTTATTATAAGTAGCGGTATCCTGTGCCAACAAAGAGGTTGAACAAAATATTAAGCCTGTTATACCAACTAAATATATATACCGCCTAAAATGTTTTACAGGCCTTTATTGTTACCTATAAAACAAAACTAAATATGTTCGAATTATTTGAATGTAGGGATCTCTGCGTATTTTTTTTGGAGTTATACCCGTTTTTGTAGTGCTTAAACTACATAAAAAAGGAAAAACACCTTTTTGGGTTTAATTTCATCAAAAATGCAAAAAAGAATTACTTACTCCGTTGTTTATTGAGTTTATTAAAGAAATGAATAACGGGCATCGAAGGACTGCTACAGGAAAAAAAATAAATAAGAAAACAATTGTATTTTATGAATGTGTATTAAAACTGTTGCAAGAATATGAACACCAAAAAGAAATATCAATTGGGTTTAGGTTTTTACTGAAACAAAGTATTCGAATAAATACAATCGAAAAAAAATACTGGGTAAAGTTCTACCATTTATTTTCAACTTTTCTTTACAACAAAGGATATTCAGATGGCTATGTAGGATCAATTTGGAAATCTATTAAAACGTTGGTTCGATGGATTATAAAAGAGAAAGCATTGCCAATTGCTCCTGTTTATAATTGGTTTACGATAACACAAACCCAGTATAACCCCATAATTTTAAGTGTTCCAAAATTACAGTTTTTAATCACAGATGAATGTTATTCAAAAGGCTTGACCGCAAATCTCATTCGTGTAAAAGACATATTCCTTGCAGGTTGTACGCTAGGATTAAGATTTTCAGATTTAATGGGGCTACAGAAAAATAACTTGATTACTGAGGAAGGTCAGCTATATATTATTCTTTATACCATTAAGACAGGCAGCTATACTAAAATACCAGTGCCAGATTATCTAAGTACAATTTTCAACACTTATAGAACAAATAAGGTTAAGTTTTTATTGCCACAATATTCCAATGCAAGATTCAATATTTTAATTAAACGATTAGGTGAAAAAGTTGGCTGGACAGAACTGCTGCCAAAATATATGAGCTATAAGGGCAAATGGAAAGAACAAAAAAAAGAGGGTAATAAAAGTTGGCAATATTATGACCACTTAAGTTCTCATACAATGCGAAGAACAGCCATCACAACACTATTAGTTTTAGGTGTGCCAGAGCATGTTGTTCGAAAAGTATCAGGCCATGCGCCTGGAAGTAAAGAGTTTTATAAGTATGTATTAATTGCCCAAGAACTTTTGAATAAAGAAGTACAACAAGCCCACAAAAAACTATTTCAACTAGATAATACTAGTAAAAATGAAACAAAAAACACATAAATTAGCATAAAAATAGAAGTTCACTGATCTTTGAAACTGTTACTGTGCTTACGTTGTAAGTGAACCCATTACTATCCGTTTGGGTTAACAATGGGTGGGATAAGTAGTAAGGCGTTCGCTAGATTAGAGAATAAAAAACAATACAATAGTATTGAGCATACTACAGATTTAGATTTAAATCAATATGATGCATTTTTCAGAAATCTAGATCCACAAATCGGAAGGTTTATTCAAATTGATCCCGAAACTGAAAGTCAAGAAAATGTTTCGCCTTTTGAATCAATGGGCAACAACCCGATTCTTAATGTTGATCCTTTAGGTGATTTTAAAACACGATTTGGTGCATGGTGGCATTCATTATGGCACGGCGGAACTGTTGGGAAAAACAGTAACGGCGAATACTTTGTATCAAAACCAATTGAAACAGAATCTTCAGAAGATGGATCTGTCACAGTGGGCGTTAGTGTTGCTTATGGTAAAGGACGGCATGCGTTGTCAGCGGCGGGCGAGAGGATGCAAGCTGAAAACAACAAGCAAGTATTTGAAGATAGAATGTTAAACATGGGAATATGGCAAAGGCATGAGACTTTGGCACAAGCAAATGAGGCAACTTTTAAAAATAGTATTGGCTTTCTTCTTCCTTATATTTTGAAGGGATCAACTGGAATAATTAATACAACAAAACCAATTGCCAATAGCCAAAATATTATTTCGAGAACTATTAACTCGGGGCAACAGGGCAAACATATTATAGGCCATAACAATTACCAATCTGGAAGAAGTATTTTATCTGAAAGTGCTCAAGAATTATTAGATGCATTTCATGCTGGCAATATTAATTCCTCACAAACAATTAATTCTGTAAAAACAAGAGTAGATTTTGGTAAGGTTATTGGGAATTATAAGAATCAAGAAACGGGGCAATTAGTGCCTACAACAAAAGGTATTATTCATAATGGTAAAAATGGAGCACACATAGTTCCATCTTCTCCGAATTAATAATTTATTATATGAACCAAAATGATATTAGAGTTCGTTTATTGCTTTCAATGCAAAGAGCACTATTAGGAATGATATACCCTTCGGTAAGAGCTATCGCAGTTGGATTTGATCAGTTGAAAAAATTGAAAGTAATATATTATTTAGATAGAGAGCCCGTTGAAGATGATTATGAAAGCATAAGTGAAGTGACAACGGAAGTAATTGCCGATATTGATTTTCAAGAAGTCGAAGAGCTTTGTATATACTCGCAAGACCCAATATCAAAACTTGATGGGCTAAATTCTTGGGTTTATACAAGAAGGGAAAATTAGAAAATAAATGAATTAGAATTACTCTACTGAAACAAAACCCCATAACAAACTTAACTTTTGTTTTTAAGGCATATTCATTTTACCTATATTATTTAAAAAATGATTTTACTTTTAGCTTAAATTTATATTGCACTATTAATCTAGAATGTCTTTCTGTTCTTTGATAATTTTAACCTGACCCATCAAGCTGGGCCCCTACTCGAAGAAACCCATTACTATCCGTTTGGGTTAACAATGGGTGGGGTAAGTTCCAAGGCTCTAAATAGCACTCCAGAAAATAAGTTCAAGTACAACGGTAAAGAAGAACAACGCAAAGAATTTGCTGATGGTAGCGGACTTGATTGGTTAGACTATGGAGCAAGGATGTATGATGCGCAGATTGGGAGGTGGCATGTTGTTGACCCACTTAATGAACAGTATAAAAGGTGGAGTCCATATACCTACGCAGTAAATAACCCTATTCGTTTTATTGACCCTGATGGTATGAGGGTTATTGACCCGGGTGATAAATTTAAATCCCCACTCGCAGCAGCCAAAGATTTCGGAAAATTATACAATGACAATTCAATTGTTGAGAAAAGAGAATATGGAGCAACCATTTATAAAGTCATTGAAAATGGCAAAACATACTACAGTTATTCAGTTCCAAACGCAGCAGGAGACGGAGGTTCAACAGTTCCAGTTAGTAAAGCTCCAGATGGAACTACTCCTGTAGCCGATGTTCATTCTCACGGAAACTCTTGGGGAAAAGATGTGGCACTTAGTGATAATAGCTTTTCTCCAACAGATAAAGCCTCAAATGATGCTAAAAAAATCGACGGTTATTTAACAACGCCAAATGGGTCATTAAAGAAGTATGATGCAAAAACAGGCAAAGAAAGTACCATGAGTACCGATTTGCCAAGTGATCCTAAAGATGTAACAAAAAGGAACGGGCAAAACGCACTTATATTCAGAAAAGATGAAATTAAAGTAGACCTAAAGCCGATCAAAATAGAAAACACATTAATTCCAACTAGTATTAAGAAACCTCATTTATGAGAATATTATTAATAATTTTATTTGTGCTAACTTATTATTCTTGCAAAGAAAAGTCTAATAACAAAGTGAATTATATTCATGATACGCTTTCCGATAATTTTCCTACATTAATTACTGACCGATATTTTCCTACTGATACAATTGTATCTTCATATAACGGGCGTGAAGTAGATTATCATATAAAAAAATGGGGTTCTGAAACGTTGTTCTTTATTAAAGAACCAATACTATGTAATTATAAGGGTAATGTGGAAAGTATTAGGTTTACATGGCTAAGAGCCTTCGAAAATCCTGTAGTTATTCGGATAAGCAAGTTGAATGATACATCTTTAGTTAGGATTAAAGAATTGAGTATGAAAACTGCAGAAAATGACACCCCTAAAATTATCCTAGATACAATAATGACTCTTAAAAAAGAATTATGGGAGAAAGCTGTTTCAGACCTTGAAAAAAATAATTTTTTAAATAAAATTAATCGAGACACTACTTTGAATAAAGATGGAGTCTCTTGGCTTCTGGAAAGCAGATTGAACAACAGTTACCACTACATTATCCGATGGGACACTGGCAATGCAGAGGGTAAGGAGTTAAATACTTTTGCCAAAACGATTATTCAAATTGCAAATGGGATTGTGGGGATTAAATCGAAAAGATAAATAGAAGTCATATACAAAAAGCGACTTGCCAAAAAGCAAGTCGCTTTTTGTATCATAACATTTTCAATTTAAATCACAAACCCATCAGGCAATATCGCCGTCTTTTTAACCACTACAATACCATCTTTAACGGTGTAGAGTGGATGATCGGTATTAGCTAAATGACTGCCGCCATTAATTCTTACATCGTTGCCTATTCTACAGTTTTTATCGATGATGGCGTCTTTAATATAACAGCGCTCTCCGATTCCGATTTTAGGAAGCCCCTTGCTGGTATTTGATTCCATTTCTTCAAGTGTTTCATAATAGTCATTACCCATGATATAGGTGCTTACTACGGTGGTACCATGTCCAATTCTAGAGCGGATACCCACCACACTTTGCTCTATTCTACTTGCATGAATGATCGATCCTTCGGCAATGATTGTTTTCTCTAAAGTAGTGCCACTAATTTTAGCTGGAGGCAACATTCTTGCTCTACTGTAAACTGTTTTATTATTATCAAATAAGTTAAAAAGAGGTACTTCTTGTGTTAATGCAAGGTTAGCTTCGTAGAAAGAATAGATATTACCAATATCGGTCCAATAACCATCGTATTGGAAACTGGATACTTTGTAATTTTCAATAGAGTCAGGAAGAATTTCTTTGCCGAAATCTGTTGCATTTGGATGGGCTTCATTCAATAATTTATCTAGAATTTTTTTATTGAAAATATAGATACCCATAGATGCCAAATAATTTCTACCCTGTCCTTGCATTTCAGCACCAGTATCACTTACCCAGTCTGGTAAAATATCTTTCTTAGGCTTCTCAACAAAAGAAGTAATTACATTTTCTTCGTTGGTTTTTAAAATACCAAATTCAGGTGCATCTCTATCATCTACAGGAATGGTAGCTATGGAGATATCTGTATTACTGCTGATATGGTTCTTGAGCATATCACCAAAGTCCATTTGATACAATTGATCCCCACTTAAAATTAAAATATGGTCGTACTCTAAATTAGAAATATGTCTAAGGGATTGTCTTACTGCATCCGCTGTTCCTTGAAACCAACCTGGATTATCAGGGGTTTGTTCTGCCGCTAATATGTCTACAAAGCCCGTACTAAAAGCACTGAAATGGTAAGTGTTTTTAATATGCTTATTTAAAGATGCTGAATTAAACTGCGTTAAAACAAACATGCGGTTGATGCCACTGTTGATACAGTTACTAATGGGAATATCCACCAAGCGGTATTTACCAGCAATAGGTACGGCTGGCTTTGATCTGCTTGCGGTTAGTGGAAAAAGTCGCGTACCTGCTCCACCCCCTAATATTACTGCCAAAACGGATTGCGAAAATGTTTTCATATAACTGATTGCTTATTTGATATTGATTTGAAATTAACTTATTTATTTTAAACTTTGGTAAACTTGTCTGTACTCAGACACGGTACTCTCCCAACTATGGTCAATCTGCATCATATGCTTGCGCATCCACTCCATATGTTTTTTGTCTTGGTAAACGGAAACACCCCTACCAATAGAATAAGCCAAATCATCAATGGTTGCATTGTTAAAA
>Ga0315909_10008308_pt1 | contig 11397 bp, 4 predicted proteins | sample LakEriMetagenome_11_FD_203527 | JGI IMG/M metagenome (GOLD analysis project Ga0315909, IMG submission 203527) | Freshwater fungal communities from buoy surface, Lake Erie, Ohio, United States - Buoy 2 MA125 | ecosystem: Environmental > Aquatic > Freshwater > Lake | place: USA: Lake Erie, Ohio...
GGTTAACCTTAACACAGCATTCGCTGAAGCAACACTCGACAATTTGCTTTTCGCAATTGCAGGACAATCAAGCGACCTTTCAGCTACATACACCAGTGCTACATCACAGAGTGCATTCGGAACACCAACTTACGACGGTGACCGAGTTCTAAATCTTGGTGCAGGAAACATTGGCGAATGTCCAGTTGAGCGTGGTCTCGTTGCAGTTGGTCCAGGAACAGGAGACTGTGCAGCTGGTTCATCAATTGAGCGAATCTACGTTGCATACCGTGCTCTTTCAATCGAAAGTGTTACAGTATCAGCAAAGCGTGACGAAGCTACAATGTTCGAAGTCTCATTCAGACTTCTTCCTAACGACAATGCGTCTTATGGAAAGATTGTAGACCGCACACTCGCATCATAACTTAATATAATCAGGACTGCTCAGAGTTTCGGCTCTGGGCAGTTTTGTTTTTGGTACAATAGATGTATGGCAACAGAAATTTATGAAACAGGAACTACTACACTAGTAGACGGAACAGAGATATATTTAACACCGCTAAAGATTAAATACCTTAGAGAATTTATGAAAGAGTTTGAAAATGTTAAACTTGCAAAAGATGATGCAGAAGCAATCTCAGCATTAGCACAATGTGCGAGGGTATGTATGAAACAATTTTATCCATCTATAAAAACAATAGAAGACTTAGAAGACAACCTTAACCTTCCAGCTATCTATAGAGTATTGGACATTGGAGCTGGAATTAAAATTGACGGAGAAGACAAAGAAGAGCCAGTAAAAGATCAGGCAGTAGACAGTGGATCTACCTGGGAGACTCTTGATCTAGCAACACTAGAAGCAGAAGTATTTCTTTTAGGAATATGGAAAGATTTTGAAGAGCTTGAATCATCAATATCTATGCCAGAACTAACATCAATACTTAACGTAAAAAGAGATTTGGACTATCAGGAAAAGAAGTTTATGGCTGGCATTCAAGGGGTAGACCTCGATAAAGAAAGCGGTAGTCAAGACCTTTGGGAGCAGAAGAAAGCCAAGTTTTTTAGTGGCGGAGCAACCAGTGATTCAAATGATGTAGTAGCCTTACAAGGAGCAAATGCTGCACAGGCTGGATTTGGAATAGGTATGGGATTAGGCTATGAAAAACTAGTCGAAAACTAAACAGCTTTTGTGATATAATTTAAGGAGCCTAACAAGGAGGAAACAATGGCAACAACAATTAATGAAGCTACACAGCTTACACTTATCGACGGAACAGTACTTAATGTCCGTCCACTCAAAATCTCACTACTTCGTGATTTTATGAAAGAATTTGAGGGTATTGCTAAGGTAGCAGACGACAACGCAAAGTCAATGGATATACTTATGAAGTGTGTTCAAATTGCAATGAAGCAGTATAGTCCAGAACTAGCAGCCGATGTATCTGCTCTTGAGGACAATATTGATCTACCAACCGTTTATAAGGTGGTAGAAGCAGCATCTGGAATTAACCTCTCAGATACTGTAGCTGGTCTTATGGGCTAGACTAAAAAAGGGAAGTGTTAATGAATGGCTGAAGATGCAAATGCTAATATCCGCATAGATATTGACACTACCGCTGCTACTGCAGCACTCAAAGCACTACAGAGTCAAATCGCAAGATTTCACACAGAGATGGCTCGTGGTGGAGCAGTTGCTGGTCAAAACGCTTCCAAACTACAGCAAGACCTAATAAACTCTATTAATGCTGGTGGTCAGTTCCAAGCTGGAATGACTAAGGTTCAGTCAACTACCGAAGCATTCACTACTGCCCTTGAGAAAAATAAACTTTCGATGGGGCAGTATTTTAGATACGCTGGGGCATCAACAAAAACATTCGGACGATTCTTCCGTGGTGAATTTGAAACAATTACAAAAGTAGCTACCGAAAGAGTTAAAGATCTTCAGACTCAGTACATCTCAATGGGGCGAGATGCTAACGGAGCACTAAAGTCAATCAAGGTTAGACCACTAACTCTTGACATGAATGAACTTTCAACAAAAACAATGATTGCTGCACAAAAGCAGCAACTATATAATCAACTTCTAAAGCAGGGTTCTACTAACCTTCTAAACTTTGGTAAGAACACACAGTGGGCTGGTCGCCAGCTTATGGTTGGTTTTACACTTCCGCTTTCACTATTTGCAAGCACTGCTGCTAAATCTTTTATGGAAATTGAAAAGCAGGTAATTAGAATTCGTCGTGTTTATGGAGACTTCTCTACAACGGTTGCAGAAACCGACCAGATGATTGATTCAATCAAAACCCTTGCAGGAGAATACACCAAGTACGGTGTTGCAGTTGAAAAAACAATTGGGCTTGCATCTGAGGCTGCTGCAGCTGGTAAGACAGGTCAAGAGCTTTTAGCTCAAGTTTCAGAAGCAACTCGTCTAGCAGTTCTTGGTAACGTAGAACAGACCCAGGCTCTTGAAACAACAATGTCAATTACAAACGCATTTGGGACTGCAACTGAAGACCTTGCCAATAAAATTGACTTTCTTAACGCAGTAGAAAACCAGTCGGTCACATCAATTGAAGACCTGACTATTGCTATTCCAAAGGCTGGACCTGTTGTTCAACAACTTGGTGGAGACGTAGAAGACCTAGCCTTCTTCCTTACAGCGATGAAGGAAGGTGGCATTAACGCATCCGAAGGTGCTAACGCCCTCAAGTCTGGTCTTGCTGCACTTATTAATCCAACTGGCAAAGCAAAAGAAATGCTTCAAGGATTTGGAATTAACATTGACAAAATTGTTAATTCAAACAAAGGAGATATCCAGGGTCTTGTAATTGACTTTGCATCGGCACTAGATACCCTTGATCCACTAAGTCGTGCTCGTGCGATTGAGCAACTATTTGGTAAGTTCCAGTTCTCACGTCTATCGACACTTTTCCAAAACGTAATTGGCGAGGGTACACAGGCAAGTCGTGTTCTTGAATTAACTAAGGCAACCACTCAAGAGCTTGCAATCCTATCACAACGAGAACTTAAAAAGGTAGAAGAGACAACTACCTATAAGTTTGAAAAAGCTTTTGCAGACTTCCAGGCAGCCCTAGCACCTGTGGGAGAAGAATTCCTAAAGGCTATTACTCCAGTTATTGAATTTGGAACAAAGCTACTTAATCAGTTTAACAACATGGGTGATGGTGCTAAATCATTTGCTGTTATTTTAACTACAGTTGTAGCAGGTATTGGTCCTGTTCTGCTTATGACTGTTGGTCTTGTTGCTAACGGTGTAGCTAACCTTATTAAGATGTTCCAGATGCTTGGAAATATCTTTAAAAGATCTGGGGCAGACACAACAACTCTAGGTCTACAAACAGACTATATGACCCAACAGCAGATTGAAGCCGCAGCAGTAGCAGCATCACTTAACCAGTCACATAGCAGACTTGCACAAACATTTAGCGTAGAGGCAGCATCACTTAATGCACTAACACTGGCTTATCAAAAAGCAATTACTGCTCAACGTGGATTTGCAACACCTGGAGGAAAGGTGGCTGGGGCAGCTGCAAAACCAAAGAAGTATGCCAAGGGTGTGGTTAGCGTCCCTGGTCCAAAGGGTAAGGGTGATGTAGTTCCTGCAATGCTGTCACCAGGAGAAGCAGTCATTCCTGCAAAGATGGCTAAGAAGTATGCACCCCTTATTAATGGAATGGTTGCTGGAAATATACCTGGCTATGAAGATGGTGTTGGGGTTAGTGGATACACAAATGCTGTTGGGTTATTTTCTAAAAAATCAAACGCAGACCTATTAAACAAAGTTGCTGACCCAGCTCGAATTGTGCGAGAACTTGTAGATGCAAATGGTGGAATTCTTTCTCCAATAGTGGGAGAAATTGCTAGTCAACTTGGTGCAACGTCACAAGCTCAAGTAAGAGAACTGCTTTCTAATAGACCAGAAATTATAGATCTAGCTAAGAATGTTTCTGGTGGTATGGCAGATGAATTGTCGAAAATGGTTGGGAAAATTGGAGATGAAGAAGTTTCAGGGGCATTTAAAAGAAACCTTGAAAGAGAGTTATCTAATGTTTCTGCAGATGTAAGAGATGCAGCTCAAACAGTAATGAAAGAAATAACAACTTACGATGACAACACAAAAGTAAGAATTGGAAGTTCTGGAAACGTAAGAACAGCAGGTAGAGCACAGCTTGTTCCTGGAGTTTCTTCATATAAAGGAAAAATGGCTTCCTATAAATCAATTGACCAACAATTCTTTGGAGGCACATCTCCAGAAGACTCTGTTTTAGCACACCTTACGGACAGAACTGTTGCACCGATGGAAGATCTTGCAGCAGGTAGAGCAATGACAGGAGCTGCACAAACAGTCGCTGCAAGAGCAAAAACTGGAATGACAGATATCTATATGTCTGGAAACCCTAGCAAAGTTGTCAGTGTTACTGCACAACAAATAGCTGAAGCCGAGGCAGCAACAGGAAGTTATGCTGCAGCAATTAGAAAACTTTATCAAGATGCAATAGATAGCACACTTGATGCAGTTAAAGAGGTTACAAAAACATCATCACCATCAAAAGAAGCTCATAGAATTGGTTCAGATATTGGTCAAGGTGCAATCAACGGTCTTAACTCTAAAGTAGATGATGCAGCAAGAGCTGGACAGAATCTTGGACAGGCTACCGTTAATGGTGCAGGAGGTGGTGCAGCACCAGGAGGGCGACGAGGAAATAGAAGAGCCCAGACTAATGCAGGAGCTCCTGGTAGTAGCTTTATTACATCAACTGGTAGAACTGGTTCTAGACAAATTGTTGTTCCAGTAGACCAGTATATTATTCCAGGAGCACCCGAAAGACCTATTCCTGAAAGTCAGTCTGAACGAGATGCAGCAGAAAAAGCAAAAGTAGATAGAAAAGAAATGATTCGTCAACGTGCTAAAAATGCATTTGGTGTTGGTGGAAAAATAAAAAAGGTTGCTGGCAGTGTTGCAGCTGGCGTTAAGGGTATGGGCGGTATGGGTGCAGGTATGGGGCTGGCTATGGCTGGTGGTACAGTTGCATCAATGGTTCCAGGTCTTGAAGGAATAGGTATGGCTGCATCTATGGCTGGTAGTGCAATGATGATGATCCCTGGACCAGTTGGAATTGTAGTTGCTTCTCTTATAGGATTAGTAGGCATTCTAATGTCTGTACATGCAGCAATGGAGCAGCAAAAACAGGCAGCTATTGACCTTGCAGATGCTCAAATAATGAGCATAGATAAGCTAAACACAATGGCTGAAGATTTTGGAACTGTTAGTGCAACAGAAGCAAGAATATCTGCAGAGGATGCCGCAGCTGCAGGAGTAACTGAAAAACAACTTTCTGCTGGTCAGCAATATCTTACAGAAATGGCTAGTGGTCAGCAGTTTGTTGCAGATGTAAAAACACAACAAGCTGCTGGAGCTACCTCTTCAGAAATTGGAAAGAATGTTGCCGCAGACATGGCTACTGCCGTCGCACAAGGAGTGGTTACTCAGGCACAGGCTACAGAAATTATTGCTGCCCTTGGCTCTGTGGTTGGAGACCGTGCAATTACTGCTAATGCTTCTCAACAATTTGGAACCTATATGGAAGATCCAACAAAAGCTTCTGGCATGGTTGCTCAAGATAGACTTACTCAATTGCAGGGACAATTTTCAGGTGGAGTTACTACAGGTTTTAGGGGTGGCGTTTCCGTTTCAAATGAAGCTCTTGGTGCAGTTGCTGGAACAATGAATGCTTACGGTCAGGCTCAAGGCGGCATTGACGCAATTAATGCTCAGTACGATGCCCTGGTTAAAGAAGCAACAACCAAAAAAGAAATTAATGCACTAGAGGCACAAAGAACTGCAGATCTTACAACCCAAAGAGGTCTTGCAGCAGCCACCTATGCTGAACTTGAAAAACAAAAAGCCGCAATTGGTGCTGTAAAGTTTAACGAAGCATTCCTAAAATCATTTGATCAGGATAGCGAAGCATACAAAACAGCACAAAAAATTAATGCTCTTGAGGATAGTGAATTTAAAACACAATTTCAAGCAGATTTTGCTGGTGGAAATATGAGCCAGGAAGCTGCAGAAGCACTTGTTATGCGTGGCAATAAAGGCGTTACATCACATTATAAAGTTAAGGCAAATGTTTCAATTAGCAAGCAAGATGCTGCAATGCTAAATAGACTCCAAGAGCAATATGGAATTACTCCTGCAGAAGAAACTGGCAAAAAGCCAAAGAAAAAGAAAAAAGGTGGCGACGATGAAGACACTGGTGGCGGTGGCGGTGGCGAACCAGAGGATGCAAAGCTTACAGCACTAAACAAGAAACTAGAGAAGCGTCAAAAAGCAATGTCAGTTATTTCTTTGAGAGAAGCTGCAATTAATAAAAAATATGACGAACGCAAGAAAGCTCTTGAAGATATTGCAAGAATTAATGGACAAATTGCAGAACAACAAAAAGGACAATTAGACATTGCAAACGCTTTAGCCAGTGGAGATATTGCTGCTGCTGCTCGTGCGGTACAAGCAGAAAGAGCACGTTCTGCTGCGTTTGCACAAGAACAACAAATGAAAGCCCTGGACGAGCAAAGACAATCTGAAATCGATAACATCTCTATTGGTGGCAAATCAAGAAAGTCTCTTCAGGCACTGATCGATAAGCTTAGTATGCAGATTGCAATGCGTGAATATAAGACTGCCGCAAGTGGAGGCATGATGAAGGGTTATGCTATGGGGGGAATGATGAAGAGGTATTCTGTTGGTGGTAAGGTTATGTCCTACCTCGCTGACGGTGGTCAGCCATTAGGCTCAGATACAATTCCTGCCATGCTTACTCCTGGAGAGTTTGTTATTAAACGACCTGCCGTCAAAAATTTTGGGGTAAAGAACCTAGAAAAAATTAATAATGGAAATAACCCATCTTCAGGCGTGTATAATTATAGTATCAGCGTAAACGTTAGCACAGATGCAAATCCAGACCAGATTGCACGAGCAGTAGCACAAAGCGTAAAGCGTACAGATTCTTACAGAATAAGGGGTAATAGACCATAATGGGATACTTTGACGGCAGACAAAAATACAGCAGACCACAGGGAATGATGTGGACTGAAAGCGAAGACACTTATGATGCACTTACAGTACCAGCCACAATAACAGGTCAATCAACTATTTTGATTCTTTCAGACCACAACCGTTCTCCAATTGAAGTTAGTAAAATAAGAATTGAAACAAGAGATCGAATGATTAATGGTCGTATGCGTTCTTATCACACTGCAGACAAAATGTCAATTTCTGTTTCTTGGGAAATGCTACCTTCAAGATCATTTGCTGGAGATCCTCTCTTTAGCTCATCGACTGGTCTTCCACAAAACCCATTTATTGATAGAGTAACCAATCCCAAAAACCCTGCAAACACTGCAGAGTTTCAGTACACAGTAGATGGCGGTGCAGGTGGGGTGGAGATTCTAAACTGGTATGAAAATCACACTGGACCATTCTGGGTATATCTTGCCTATGACAAGTATAATAACTTTGAAGAAGAAGCTAATCCATATGGATATTTAGATGTATACAACGAAGGTGTTGAAATGTATATCGCAGACTTTTCTTATTCTGTTGAAAAGCGTGGAGCAAACAACTTCGATTACTATAACGTTTCTGTTACACTAGAAGAGGTATAATGTTCATAAACAGCAATCTCCAATCCCACCTAGAAACATCTGCAACTGTTCATGGTGAGTCGTTAATCCTTGCTGAAATTAATATGAACTATGCAGAAAATTTTGATGCAATAGGAAACTACAGATACCGAACAAGCATTCTAAGCCCAACCACTGCAAACTTTGGAGTTATTACAACGACGTATGATCCTACAGACGCTTTAAACGCTTACACAGGGGCAACAGACTCAGATGTTGTGATTGATGGCGGTATTGACACAAGCAACAATCCAGTTGTTTTTACTTCTATTCAAGAAAGAAAAAAACTTTTATTTTCTTTAGAAGACTGTTTCAATAGATTTAGACCAAGATCTGGAATCAACAAAGCAATAGCTTATGGAGATATTGTAAACTTTAGATATTCGCATAGTGACGGTCCAGACATGATGAGCAGACCTCGTTATTATGTTTCAGATAAAGAAGACAAGTTTAAATATTGGACATCCTTTAGGCAGGAAAAGTCTGGAAACGTATCGGTAGAAAGAGGAATATCTGCTAAAGCATGTGTAGTATCCGAAGCATTAACCACATATCTTATTGACGATGTAGCACCATTCATTGTATATAAAGAAAAGATTCCAACAAACAGAATCATTGTTAAAATGCAAACACATGTTGGTTCGGTAAAACAAGATCCAGTTAATTCAGGTTTCTATCAAATGGTTACAGACCCATTATTTGACGACATTAATACTATTCAAAACAGAACAGTTCCAATGGATTGGAAAATTCAATACCTTGAAGAAAACGCTGACACAGGAACTCTTACTTGGCGAGATGCGGTAGACTTTGGAACACTTTATCCAACTGGCAAGATTGGTAACCTCCCAGTTGTTTCAAGAGATGGCTATATTGAGTTGCACTACGGCAAAACTGGAGACGACTATGCTTGGTATCTTGGCTCACAGGCACAGTCAAGCGACACAGCAATTATGACAAAGCTTGGTGGCGTTGTAGAGCTTGGTCCACCACATCAAATTGGTGAATATGAAGAGTTTATGTTTATTAGAGGTCTAAGAATTGTAGTAAAGACAATGAGTAGACGAGATGTTCCTTTTGAACTTATTGAGATGTCCCCACGACTTGTTGCAGACTTTTCTTCAATTACAAAAGAATACAGAGTTAGCAAGGTAGCTTCAGATTTAGGCAGGAGCGGTATGCCAGTCGGACAACTACTAGCATCAACTGGGTCTATTACAATAGCAGATTATGATCAGGTTCTAAATAAAAACAATCAAATTTCAGTTTTAAATCCAACTGGAAGCGTAATCGCTAATTTTATAAATAGAAACTTGCAGCTAAAATTTTTTGAAGTAATTAAAGAAGACATGGAAGATACTTCAAAATGGTACTATGTTCCAATTAAAACACTGTATGCAGAATCGTTTCCAGAATTTGACAACAACTCTAGAATGGCAACAATTGAGCTACGAGACATGTTCTTGCACTTTGAGTCACTTATTGCCCCACAACTTTTACTAACCAATGTTTCTTTGAGCTATGCTATCGCAATGCTTATGGATTCTATTGGATTTTCAAATTACCAATACTACAAGTCACCCAATGATAAAGATCCGATCATACCGTTTTTCTTTGTTGCACCAGATACAACTGTTGCACAGGTGCTAGAGGACTTGGCGGTATCAACTCAAACAGCCATGTTCTTTGATGAATACAATAACTTTATTCTTATGAGCAAGAGGTACATGATGCCAAATCCTGGGGATCGTCAGCCAAACAATCCAAATCAAGAAATTAACTTTACTCTGTATGGAACAACAGACTTTATTAAGAATGGTATCCTAAATAATCAAACAGCAAACACTGCTGTTCCATTGTCTAATATCAAATCTATTGGCTCAGTAGACAAAAACATATTTAATGATGGCTCAATTAAATATACTTCTCGATACATTCAAAAAAGTTACGGAGAAATCGACCAAGCTTCTTTTGTTGACAAAGAAAAAAATTGGCAGTATAAGCCAGTGCTACTTTGGGAAATTGAGCCTAGTGAAAATTCAAAGTCGATCAACGAACAAAAAGCAAGTCAGGGATCATATGTTCTATCCGCTATTCCTCTTAACTCAAATCTTTCTAATGCTATTCCAACGGTAGAAAATAATCAAATAGTTAATAATATTATGGACATGGGCGAAGGAATTTATTGGATACCAAGATACAATGGATACTTTTATTCAAACGGAGAAATGATTAAGTTTGATGCAGTAGAGTATAACGTTGCAAAAGCATTGATTGGATCCGATCTAGTAGCAAATACTACTAGTGGCAACACCACAATTACAACTGTGTCTAGAATATTTAAAAACGTAAAGCCTGGTCAAAAGATTGTAAAAGTCTCTGGCGACGGAAACATTGCAGCCAATACAACCATATCTTCAGTAACACAAACAAAATCAATCGTTGATGTATACGGAGAGAATGCGATAGTAGTAACCACAACAATTACTTTGTCTAATCCTGCAACGGCAACTGGCAGTATGACCTTTAACATAGAAGACAGTTCAAGTAACGTTTGGATAAACAACGTTCAGGAATATCAAGACTATTTTGCACAAATTCCATTTAATGGAAAGATGTATCCAACTGGACGTGTAAGAATTTTTGCAGAGCCATTCTATGAATCATATACTGAGAACGGAATTGCAAGGACTAGACTTAAAAACGGTGCAGTAAACAAGCATGGTCGTGGTCAATTCAGTACAAACATAGTTACACATAACGCAGGTATTGAGGGTACACACTGGAAAAACGATGACAATATTTTTGGAATGTTTATGGATGCAGACTACCTGTTTAACGATAAGCCAAGAAAAGAGCTTGAAGCCAGGGTAGTTGTAGCAATTCCGTCGGGAAGTCCAAGCAAACAAATTACACTTGTTAGTAATAGGGGCATAAGTGTTGGAAGTATTGTTACTGGTTCAAACATTCCAAATAACACCAAGGTTGCAAAGCTAAAAGGAAGAGACAAAATAGTTGTAAACAACCAATGCGAAAATATTGTTGAGGACCAAGAAATATACATTAGTGGAAAAGGGATTAAGGCAAAAGAATTATTGCTAAGTGATCCAATTACAACAGAGGGTATTGGTAAGGGAGATCCAGCCGATGCAGAAACAGCAGCAAAAACTGTAGCAAAGGAAACAATAAGAACTGGAATTATTAAAAACATGCTTTCTTCTGCTTATTATTCCGAAGACACTTTAAATTCTTTAAAGTCTACACAAACAGGAACAGTACAGTCTTCTGCTTTAATTATGACTGGATCTAAATCAAAGCCAACATACGGAAAGCCACAAGACTTTATATCATATATTAAGAAAACATTGACAGACGATGATGTAATAAATCCAAAACTTTTTGGCGGTAGGCTAAGAATTATTGGAAGACTAGATAATAACGATCACAGTACTCAAACTCCCTATGGCTCTAATCCAGTAGTTACAGTTACTAATAAAAATTCTAACGAACAAAAAACAATTGCTGCATCATCTGGTGGCATAGGTTTTATGATTGATGAAAAAAGAAGTCGTGGCTACTTCTTTGAAATCGCTGCACTTAATGCATCAAACGTAGAGCAGTATGCAGTTGACGATGGCGTTGTAAATGTAATGTTCTATAAAACAGTAACCAAATCAAGTGCTAGTTTAACAAAAATAAAAAGAACAAATAGAT
>Ga0315909_10008309_pt1 | contig 11396 bp, 19 predicted proteins | sample LakEriMetagenome_11_FD_203527 | JGI IMG/M metagenome (GOLD analysis project Ga0315909, IMG submission 203527) | Freshwater fungal communities from buoy surface, Lake Erie, Ohio, United States - Buoy 2 MA125 | ecosystem: Environmental > Aquatic > Freshwater > Lake | place: USA: Lake Erie, Ohio...
CCGCCGCACGTGACCGATATCGAGCTAGCACGTATCCTCGATGTCTCCTACACAACCATCAACCGCTACCGTCACCACAATGGACTCCAACCACGAAAACGACGAACTCTCCAAATTCAAAGCGATAGCCCACCAGCTGCATGAACGGATCGCCTGTGGCTGTCATCCAAGCCCATGCTGGACCTGCCAGCAGGTATCGAAGCGTTACCAAGCAATGACCCGTGAAGACGCCCGCATCATCGAAGCAATCCACCGGCACCCATCGGATCGTTCTCTCCGGTAACCGGGTTGTCGTGATCGACACCAAGGATCTCAGTGACCGCGCTCGCAAGGATCTCATTGGCATCTGCGTGGCCAACTCGCAGACTCCTGACGCGCTCCTGGCGAACCTCCGCAAGGTTCCAGGCGTGCTATCAGCCACTTTTGGGTAACCGACGTGGCCGGGGTGGTTTCATAGTTTTTTCCACCCATCGGTCTGGTATCGGCTTGTGCCCCTCTCGGTCGGACGCCGGGAGGGGTGACCAACAAAAACCCCCTAGGACCTCTCAATCCTAGGGGGCTCGACAACTATGAACAGCACTACAAGCGGTGGTATCCTACTTTTTACGACCCCCAACCGCAAGTGTTTTGATCGCCCGATCGCGGAACTCTTTCGACGGACGGAATACTACCTTCGGTCGGGGCGGAATCACGATCTCAACATCGGGCTTCAAGGGGTTCCGTCCGATCATCGGCTTGGTCATTCGAGTCTCCAGCAAGCCGAATCCGCGCACCTCAAACCCACCTGCCAAGGTAGCGTCCATCATCAGGTCGAACATCCGATCGACAATCTGCCGAGCGTGAGGAACCAGCAGGCCGCACTCTTCAGCAAGCGCATGGATCAGGTCAGTTTTGGTCATCGGCTTTCTCCTGCGTGGGTTTCTCCTCCGGTTCCCCCGCTTCCACGAACGCCTGAATCGCCCGATGCACGACCATCGCGCAGAGTAGCGCCGGGGTGGGCTGGGCTTCGGCCATATCCGGAGGCAGCGGCGGCTCGACGTACATCTGGCGGGAGAACCCTTCGTCAGAATCCTCCAGCACGATCACGACCTTGCGCTTCATTGCACGATCCTCCCCTGAGAACGCACGGTGCGCCCGATCGCCGCGACGACTCGGGGGTCAGTCACAGGCTCGATCTTCTTCACAATCTGATTCACCTGCGTGTTACCACCCGGGCTGTTTACGACTACGCCCTGAACTCGGATCGTCCGGCGCTTCTCGTTGATCTCCTTCATCTGGTCACTGCGCCGCTGGCGATCTTCGTCAGTGATGGTTTTGCGTTTACCGCGAGCGCGACGGCCAAGCGTCGATGCTGCAAGCTGGACCTCTGAGGTCGGTTGAACTGGTGTTTCGTTTTCCATGTTAGTAATGCCGCGTTACTGGCGCGGATCGGTGCCACCTACCAGGGGAGCACCCATCCGAGTCTGCACACGTTTCCAATACGCCACCGTCTTGCGCCGCTTCCATCCGCTCGGGCCACCGTGCCACACACGCGCCAGGTCCTGGCTGGTTGCCGGCCGACCGAGCCGGGACTCGGTGCAATAGTGCCCGGTGTAGATTCTGAACACCCCCAACGCGGCCCATCGGTTGGTCATCTCGGCCCATCGGTAGTGCGTGCCTTTAATTCGGTTCACGTCTGCCACGACACAGGGACGCACCTGGAGAGCGCCAAGCTCCCCGTGTCGGCCTCGAGCCAGGTCGTTCCCTCCGGATTCCACGGCGATCAGCGCGGCGAGTAGTTCAGCATTCATACAAAAAGGCCCCGGTCGCCCGGGGCTGTGTTTCTACGTGAAGCGGTTCCTGCTGTCAATCCTCATCCCGAAGGTGCCCCAGGTACGGCGGCCGATATGTGGTCCCGCCAATCACGACGGCGTCAGGATAGGCAATCACGGCTTCCTCCAACGTGTTGAAATCGTCCAACCAGGTACGCCTGCTCTGGCCAGACAGCACGCTGTCCCGGTCGTAGGTGCCGTGCTCGTACACGGTCCAGCGTTCGCTAGCGTAGGTGGCACCCCGGCCGCGCTCGATGGTTTGATCAGTCGACATCGACCACCTCCACGCTCTGAGTGGGCACCTCGATCACCCGTCCGTCAATAAACCGGACCTCGATCCACCCATCACCTACTGCCATCACCATTCCAGTGAAGCCGGACGCCACAGTCACGAAATCCCCCACGGTAGGCGCTGCCACCGTCTGGCGCGGCCCATCGTTCGGCCAGTCGGCAGGTGTGGACCCGACAGCAGCTAGCTCGGCCATTCCGCGTTCCTCCTGGGCGTCCAGGGCCATCTGGCGCATTCCCTCGGGCGTCATCGGGTAGGCTCGGGCCTTCGGTGGTTCCACCTGGGCGGACGGACTGAGCCAGGCGACCTCGGGAAGGTCTCGGCCGTCGTGGTCCGTCCATTCGCCACCGACCAGGAAGGCGCGGCCGGCGATCATCTGCCCACGGTTCAGGGTCCAGGGCTTGTGGTCTTCGAGAAGGAAACCCTCCTCGTTCACCCATAGCTCGCCACCGTCGAGGCGGACGCATTCCAGGAGGTCGCAGCCAATCCAAGCCTTGGCGCTTTCCCAGGTGTGAGCCTGGGCGGTTATGGTTCGGGTCACTGGGTCGATTGCCCAGCCTTTCGCTTTGTTGTTCATAGTTTTGATTCCGGCTCTACTGGCCAGAGAGGACCCACCCCGCAGGGTGAGTCGTGCTCTGGTCAGTTAAACCAGCGCCTGGCGATTCCTCGGCCCAAGTTCGACTTCGCAGCCTTCCGGATCTGGTCGGCGCTGTATCGGCCACCGTCTGACCAGTAACACCACAGCGCAGACGCCAGCGCCCGGCAGGCTGCGGCGCGGTACTCGGTCGGGAAGTATTGCCCGGTGCAGTAGTCCAGGCGCTTTCCGTCCCAGGTCAACCGGCCGGACTTCAGGACATCGACCAGGATCGAGTCAGGCAGGCACGTCGAGAGCGTCACCACACGGAGCAAGGTGCGCGCTTCTCGGCCGTCTCGCAAAATCCGACGGTAATCCCCCAGGAACGCCTCCCGGCTCCCGCCGTAGTTCCGGCCGTCGATTCCGGAGCGCTGCGCCACGAACCGCGCCAGGGCTTCGAGGATCTCGGTCTTCATCGTCCAACCTCCTGGCGGACGGGTTCCACCCCACAGTTTATCCGGTTCGCAGGGTTCAACTCGACCTGCTCAGCCAAAGCGGCCTCGGCCTCTGCGCGGGTCGCATAGGTTCCCAGGCGCATTCCGTGGAAGTAGTTTCGCAACTCCCAGCCTCGGCGCTCCCGGGCGGTTTGGAGGATCTCGGCCGCGATCTCGATGTCCTGTTGGTCAACGGGCTCGCTCGAGGCGCTCCTGGTGATGGTGGACGTGTGGTTGAATGCCTCCTGGGCCTCAACTGCGCGCAACAGGGTGCGGTGGCGTGAGATCTCGGCGCCGTCTTGGTTGGATAGGATAAACCAGGAGGTCACAGCGGCCTCCCTTCCAGGGCCCGGGCGTGGTCGGTGTGATGCCCCTGGTCAAGGCTGACAAGCCCGGCAATCGTGCGGCGGCGCTTGATCGCTGAGCCAACAGCGTGGGTATATCCGTGGCTGTAAGCGGACCGGAGCGCCTCGGAGCGTGAGCCAAAGGCAGAGCCTCGGGCGTCAAGGTATGGCAGGGACTCGGGCGACCAGTGGAAGCCGTCGGCTTCCTGGAATATTCGGGCGGTGTGAGTGTGTTTCATAGTTTTGTGTGGATCGACTGATCCGCAGGAGCCCCGCCTGTCACGCAGGGATCCGCCGGATCAGTCGCGCTCGCACCTGGAGATCGTCAATTCCCGGCCGCATCGGCACAGGATCCAGAGCGAGCCGGACTCGTTCAGGGCGCGCATGATACCTGGGAGATCCAGGGAGCGCGGACCCCAGCCGATGATGCGATACCAGGCCGAGAGCGCGGCGCTGTGCATCGTGGGGAACAACTCGACGCCGTCGTGGGCGTGGCTGTCTTGAATGGTCCAGACGATGGTTTTCATCAGTGGTTCGGCGTGAGTCCCTGGGACGATTCGAGAAGTCCCTGGGCGATGACCAGGGCGAGAAGAGCCAGGGCGATGAGCACCTGGCAAACGCGGCGGCGGGTGGTGGTGGGTTTGTTTTTCATGGTTGGAACCTGGCGCTCTGGCCAGACCAGGCGCAGCGCCCCGAGGGGCGGCGCCGGATCTGATCAGCGGCTCAAGGCTTCGCAAACTCGGGCGAACTGCTGCGCCTGATCCGGCCGGGGATGCACGGCCCAGATGTGGTTCCGGTTGGCCCGGACGAACCGGGACGGCTTCGCCTGGCCGCAGCGTACCCACTGGCCGCGTTGGAGTTTCAATGCGCCGGAATAGAGAGCCTCGGTCATGCCAGGATTCCAGAGGTCGATGGTGGGGAGGTATTTCATACGGTGTACAGCCTGTCATAAAGCGCTTTCCGTGTCAAGCACTGCCACGCAGATTTTACGGAATCCCCAATGTTTACGGGCTTGAAATCGTGGTGGTTTTTTGTATGGCTATGTCATGCCGAGACTTGAAAGCGTAGCACCAAGCGCCAGCCCGCAGAGCCTGGCCAGGAGAGAGGCGAGGAACGAAACGATTCTGTCTGCCGCGCGGCTGACTCTGCCTGGTCGCATGGTCCTGAGTTGCAAGCGTGAGTTGGACACGGTCCACGCCGAGGCTGTTGCACCTGGTCTCGATCCGGCCCACCGCGCCTCCCTGGTCGGCGCTGCCGTCAAACTCCGTGAACAGCTGATGGACCTCCTGGGAACACCGAAGCGCCCCGCCGCGTCACCTGGTGGAAAGCGCCAGGCTGTCCTGGTCGATGTCTCACCCTCGGGACCGACGCCGGCCGACTTGGACGCATAGCGCTGCAAGGTATGCGCCAGCCTGTTTGACCAGGATGCCTGCGGGTGGCTGCGCGCCTGGTGAATGATGGAGCCCGGTCGCCCAGGGACTCCAAAAGGATTCCTTTGCGGCCCAGACCGTCCCCACCCCCTGCCCCTGGTAGGGACCGCCCCGGCACCGGATCGCTATCGGGACCCCCTCCCTAATACCTAGGCCATTTTCCGCACCGACATAGAACGCTTTACAGTGAGGGGTGGTGTAGGGGTACTGTGAGGGGTATCCTCTGACCCTCACCCTGCGTTTTTGCCCTGATTCTTAGGACTTATCTCTCTACTAGTAGGGGGGTGTGAGGGTAAACTACAACTTAATGGTTCTACTGTATCCAGTGGCCGTCCGCCGGCCGTCCGCCGGCTCCGCCAGTCTCCGCCGCCGCCCCGCCATCAATTTTAACGCGACCCTCACACCCCCCTACTTTTGTCATGACAAACGCTCTGGAGAGCCTAAGGACCAAGGCAAAAACGGAGGGTGAGGGGGGGGCCTCACCTTCACGTGATTCTCAAATGACCCTCACCCTGCGTTTGGTGTTTTAAGCCCACGCGGAGCCGTTTGGTCCCTGCGGAGGCGTGATTGACCAGCGGACCTTTCCATTGGTCTTGGTTTTCTTGATACGCTCCGGTTCCTGCTCATGCAGCCGCGCCAGATAGACTCCGCAGGCGGTGTTGAAGCGGAAAAGGCGGTCAGCTTCCCGGGCGTACTTGGAATCGCGGAGGGAGGTCTCGAGGTCGGCGGCCGTACCTCTCCAGGTGAGGAATTCGTTCTCGAAGATCACGGTGTCGATGAGGCCGATGAGTTGGTGCTCTGGGGACAGCTGCATGAGTTCCTCGAGGATGGCTGGGTGCTGGTAGGCTTTGAGGCCGCAGCGGGGTTCGACGAGGTGTTCGGGGACGGTGAGGCCGTCGAGGTAGTGGGCGAACTGGGGGAGTTCGGTGTCGAGGATGTCCTTGAGGATGGTGATTTCGTCGCCGGTCCAGGGGAGGGTCTGGCGGACGCATCGGAGAATGATGAGTTTGTCCATGAGGGACGGGTCGAGGGGCGGCAGGACTTGGAGGTTCTCGGGCTCGTCGTTCAGGGAGATGGACATAGCCCAGATGGGCTTGAGGGTGATGGCTTGGCGGTTCTTGGGGTGGCAGGACTGGTTCTGGGCGAACAGCATGGATTTGATGTTGGACCCGAGAGTGCGCCGGGAATGGATGTCGCGGCCGGGTGCCTCGTCTTCGATGCAGAGGTGTTCGGAAGTGAAGAGGTCGCCGTTGAAGTCGGTGGCGCCGGACATATAGCGGTAGGGCTTGGCGATGCGGCCGCCGAGGAGGCGTGTGATAACGGCGGACTGAACGAAGGACTTGCCGCACGCGGCGGGGCCGACGAGGGCGAGCGCCTGCGATGATCGCCAGACGCCAGTCAGGACGGACTGCCGGCGGAGCGCGAGCCAGTAGATGAGACGCCAGTACTGGTCGTCGTTCTGGTCCAGGAGGTTATGGAGGTAGGTCTGGAGACGGGCGCAGTCGCCGGGGACGGCAGCGAGCGGGACGACAGAGCGGGTTACGAGGATCGTGCCGTACAGGCCGGCGCGGTGGCCAGCGAGTGGACCGGCGTATTCGATGACGGTGTCCCGGGTGCGCCGCAGGAGTTCGCGATCGACGTCGGATGCACCGGTTTGGTCCTTGGTGGGGGAGACGCCGGATTCAGTGAAGAGGGTCCGGACACGCTCGCCGTTGATCTGGGCGTAATCGCCCCAGGCGTTACGGGTCCACCACTGGCCGGAGTTCGGGTCGTAATGGAGGTCGTCGAGCGGATTAGGTGACGCGGGCTGCGGCGCAGCGGGAACCGGCCGGGGTGGATCGCCAGCTGCGTCGAGGAGGCCCTGGATGGATACGTCAGCGGGGATTGGGTCGGCGAGGTCCCAGCCGTCAGGGAGTGTGGCTGGGAGGGAAACGAGGCGGGCGGACGGCAGGCGGGCTTTCAGGTAGACCATGGCGTCCCGGCCGGGTTTGTCGTTGTCGGGCCACAGGATGATGGGGGTAGTGCGTGTCAGGAGCGGGTCGATAGCAGCACGGCCGACACGCTTGGAGCCGCCCTGCCAGGTGAGGACGACGTGGGATGGGAAGAGCTTGGATGCGGCGACGGCGGTTTTCTCGCCTTCTACGATGAGGACCGGGTCGTTCGGGCGCCGGGCGAGGAGGTGGAGGTTGAAAATGGGGACGTCTTCGGGGGCGGTCCAGCCCTTCCAGCGCCAGTGGCGGGGGTTGAGGAGGTCCGGCGGCTGGTTGTCAGGCGGGAGGAACCGGAGTGGGCGGACGTCCTTGGAGCCGTCGGGGAGGTCGAATCGGACGACGTAGGCGCGGATCGTGCCGTCGGCGTCGGGATAGGGCCAGGCGGCGGAGCCGTAGCGGTACGGCTGGGAGGCGTCGTTGCGGTGGCCGTGCTTAAGGGGGTCGAACGAGCGGGGTGCGGGCTGGTAATCGTCGCGGATACCGAGGAATTCGCGGGACCACTGGGCGGCCTGGGCCTTGGAATAAACGTGATGCTGGCCGACGAGTTCGAGGAGATCGCCGCCCTGACCAGCGGCGTGGTCGTACCACAGACCCTGCTTGGGGCCTTGGAGTTCGACGTAACAGGAGTCGCCCGGGTCGCCGAAGACGTTGCCGACGATCCACTGGGGGCCGACCTGACGGCCGGCTGGGAGGAGTTGAGCGCAGAGTTCTGCGACGCGGACGGAGAGTGCGTCCGAGAGTTCGGTGAGGGTCATGCTTGTAGTTGCTGAGAGGTGAGTTAGAGAGAGGTTGTCATAAAGGCTGGCGTGTGGTCTCCCACATAGGCGCCGAGTTGGTTGAATTCGTGGTATTCGACGGCTTCTTCGTAGGTCATGCCGTAGGATTCCAGCTGAGCGATGACTTTGTCGTAGTCGTAGATCACGAATTGCTCACTGCCGAATCGAGTTCCGATCCCGAGGATGCAGTCGTCGAAGCCATCCATGACCACAAGGTCCGGATTGATGTCTGCGATTTGATCACGGGTCATAGGAAAAAGAGGGGACACTTTGGGCGAAAAGAGGGGACACTTTCAACTGCACGGAAATGGGTGCATTAACTTGCAGTCAAAAGAGGGGACACTTTCAGTCGTGATTCATATCGTACTCGACCGCTTCCAGCTGCGCGATCCGCAGTTGTTCAGGTGTTGCTACCGCGTTGCCACACAGGATTCCGAGGCGTTCGTAGAAACGGTACTTGGCTTCCGCTGAGAGGTTTTCGGGGGCTGTTTGGAGTAGGGCTTGGGTTGTAGTTGCTGTGTCACTCATAGGTTGTCTGTATCGCTAACGGATCGTGCAATGATGGCGAGACCGCCGGCGGCGTTGATCTGATCGGCCCAGTTGCGCTGATCGGGCCGGACCTTACCGGTGGGTGTTTTTACTTCAATGGAGAGAAACTGGGCGATGGGTTTGCCGACCATGTCGGACGTGACTGTAACCGTGCGCCAGCCGATCAGGTCACCAGAGCCCGGGAATAATCCCATGCGGACGTGGCGAGCGTCGGTCAGGAAGACGCCTTCGGGATCGCGCAGGGCCTTGCCGACGTAGCCCTCGCCCACTTGGTTACGGAAGACTCGGACGTGCGGTTTCGATCCAGCTGCGCGCAGGATCAGGGCTTGGAGTTCGGATTCGGTCATGTGATGAGGGGTGGGTAACCAGTAGCGTATAATTTACCCTTCACCTTAATCGGTGGATAGGGGTCGATGACGGCAGATTTACGCTGCCTCGCCTTCCAACGGAAGAAAGCCCATCCCGGTTTGTAGCCACGTTTCGCGGCGAGGGAACGAAAATCGTCCAAGGTTTTACACTTTCCTTCCTCGCGGCGTTCATCTCGTTTCTTTTGGATGTCCTCGATTGACAGGCGCTGAAGCTCGCCATCGACCTCTTCGATCTCCCGAGGAGCGATCTCACGTGCGGATCCGCACTGCGGGCAGGTGGTGCCGGCGAAGATCGCGAAACACTTCGAGCACTGCTTGGTTTCGACCGGGCGTGACTTGGCCTTGCGTTTCTCGCGCCCTTCGAGGTCCCACTCGCGCTCCTGCTCGGCCAGACCGTGACGCAGGCAGTTCCCTACGTGATCGAGGATCACGGCGTGAGTCTTTCCTGGGTACGGCCGGAGAGCGCGGCCTACCTGTTGCAGGTGCATGGACAGCGACTGCGTGGGCCGGAGCAGGATCGCCGTGTTGACGGTAGGAAGATCAAACCCCTCGGAGATAAGTTCGCAGGAGGTCAAGACAAGGATTTTACCAGCTGTCAGGTCATCGACGCGTTGCTTGCGGACCTCGGGTTCCAGTGTCCCGTCGATGCTAGCAGCCGGGATTCCGCAGGAGTTGAACGTATCGGCGACCTGCTGCGCGTGCGCCACCGAGATGCAGAACGCCACGGCCCGCTGACGATTGCAGAACCGCACGTAATGGGTCACGGCATCGCCAGTGATGCGCGGCGTGTTCACGACTTCCTCGGCTTCAGAGCGGTCGAAGTCGCCGGCGATCGTGTGGACCTGACTGAGATCGACGGTTTCGCGAGGTGCGTAGTACACCGGCCGGGCAAGGAATCCGTTGTCGATGAGCCACTGGACCGAAGGCCCCATGACCATGCGATCGAACATGACGCCCAGGCCCTTGCCATCGAGGCGCTCAGGGGTCGCGGTGACGCCGATGAACTTGGCGTTTGGCCATGCAGCGAACATCTGGACGTAGGACTTGGAAACCGAGTGGTGCGCTTCGTCGATGATAACGAGGTCTGGGGGAGTGACCGTATCCAGCCGGCGCGCAAGGGTCTGAATCGAGGCGACCATGGCAGATTGTTGAGCCATGAATTTGCCCGACTGGATGAATCCGTGCGGTACGCCGACGCGCTTCAGTGTGGCACTGATCTGCTCGAGGATTTCTTTCCGGTGCGCGACGACGATCACCCGGGTCCCGCGTTTCAGGACCTGCTGGGTGATGTACGAGAAGAGCACCGTCTTGCCGGATCCAGTGGGGCTGACGGCGATCGGCCGCTTGGCGCCGGACGCGAACGCGGATCGGATGTCGTTAGACAGCTGGTTTTGGTAAGGTCGAAGTTCCATCGTGAGCCGTAGGCTGCGTTCTGCGGCTTGACGTGTCAAGCACAAGCTGCACACTCGCCGGCATGAGTAACACAATTCGAGTGAGCTACCGGCTGCCGATTGAGGTCGCCCAGATGCTGGAAGATGAGGCGATTCGATCCCGGCGCACGAAGACGGCGGTGTTGATCATCGCGATTGAGGACCATGTCCTGCGGGGCGAAGACGATCTTCCAGAGGTGATCAAGAAACCCGTTGACACTCGGAAGTCGCGCTAGCAGGATTCCGCCACGACGCATAGCTTGGTTTCGTCAACCGAGCGCGAACTGGGCGCGTTAATCCAGTTGGCCAAGAGTGCCGAAGGGCATTCGCCGGTTCCACGGCTCGGGCTCGCCACCGAGGTTGGATTGATGGTCTTAACAGACCTGCAATCTGCCTCGTTGTCTCGGAGGGGTAGGTGAAGAAAACCCCGGGGCAAGGAGAGCCAATATGGCAACAGGAAATGTAATCAGCTGCAAACAGTTCGCTTCCTTCCTCGTCTCGCAGGAACCTGTGTATGACAAGGAAGTGCTCAAGGATATCCGCCCGTTTGACGGGTTGATCGGATACTACAACACCGGATCGTTCGACGCGTACTCTGGCACCACTCACACTTTCGACCGCTTCAACAGCGTGTTCCCGAATGTGACTGGCGTCTGGGAAAACCCGACTGGCGCTAGCTGCGTTGGTCAGCCGTGCGACCCGTCCGAAAACAAGATCGGTTGGGGCTTCACCCGTAGCACCTACTCGCTGGAAAAGCAGGCGTGGGGCTCGGACATTCTGTGCTTCGACCAGATCATGACGAAGACGAAGGCCAAGGAGCACTTCCGTCAGATCATCGACGACGTTCTTCGCCCAGCGACGAACTGGATCACCACCTACTACCTCCAGCGCAAAGCGATGGAGTTGTCGGGTTACAGCCCGACTGGCATCAGCGGCGGCGCTTTTGCTTGTAAGGCGGGTCTCCCGGCGATCTCGTTCTCTTGGGTTGGCGCTGGTTACACCACCTTGCGCGTTCTCGACAGCACTGGCGCGCCCGTGACCGCTGCTTCGCTTGGTCTGTTGACTCCGGACATCCTCCGCAGTCGCGTGACCCGCCAATACTTCCTGGGTGCTATCCAGGCCGGCAAGGAAGGTTACGACAGCCTCCAGCTGCACACCGACAAGGAAACCTTCCGTTACCTCGCCAAGTCCAACAGCCAGCTGACTGACTCCTGGCGCTTCGGTGAGTTCGCTCCCGCTGCCAAGGAGTTCTACAAGTATGGCTTCATGGGCTTCGTCGGCGACTTCATGGTGAAGGTGCTCCAGTTCCCGCTGCGCTTCAATGCGACCGCAACCGGTGG
>Ga0315909_10008311_pt1 | contig 11392 bp, 11 predicted proteins | sample LakEriMetagenome_11_FD_203527 | JGI IMG/M metagenome (GOLD analysis project Ga0315909, IMG submission 203527) | Freshwater fungal communities from buoy surface, Lake Erie, Ohio, United States - Buoy 2 MA125 | ecosystem: Environmental > Aquatic > Freshwater > Lake | place: USA: Lake Erie, Ohio...
ATACAAGCCAGAGCGTGGCCAATTGGCAAATCGCTCAAAGGGTGATATCGGCATTGCGCGTTGTCTCCATTCAAAATATTGAAGGGACAACGCTGGCCCGCAAAACAGTTCAAAAAACTGGAACCAGGCACTTGTGATGCCAAATTAGCCTTGTTGGGCTACTTCTCAGATACTAGCTTATCCTCTGGCTCTCCAGCCGGGTCTTCTTTGCCTCTTGGCTCGCGGCCTGCAAGATAGGCGGTGAGCTCAAGACCAGTGTGTCTTCGGTGGGAGATGACCATTACAGCGAGACCTACGACAATGCCAGCAATGGCCGACCAAATGTTGATGCGTAGGCCAAGAATAATTTCGCTAGGGTCTATGCGAATTGCTTCGACCCATATCCTTCCTACCGAGTAGTAGATGAGGTAAAGCCCAATCATTCTGCCCCAGCGCAGGTTGAATCTCCTGTCTGCGGCCAGAAGTATTGCAACTCCAATTAGAGACCAGATTGATTCATACAGAAATGTTGGATGAAACAAAACTCCCTCTGGCAAACCAGCTGGGTAAGCAGGGTTGCTGCTTGGAATCTCAAGACCCCATGGGAGGTCAGTCGGGAGTCCAAAAAGCTCATTGTTGAAGTAATTACCCCAGCGACCGATTGCTTGTGCAAGCAAAATACCAGGAGCTACTGCGTCCAAATATGAAGTGAATTTGATTCCAGACTTTCTAGATCCAATGAAAGCACCAACTGCGCCAAACAGTAATGCTCCATAGATTGCCAATCCACCCTCCCAGATTCGAAAAGGTGCAAGCAGGTCGGCACCTTCATAGAAGTAGTCATTTGGATGAGTGATCACGTGGAAGAATCTTCCACCAAGAATTCCAAGCGGAATCGCCCAGAAAGAAACATCTAATGCCACACCAGCTTCTACTCCCCTCGCCTTGAGCCTGGACTCGGTAAGTAGAAGGGCAAGAATGATTCCGGTGAGAATAAACAGCGCGTAGAAATGAATCCTAAGAGGACCAAGCTCAATGTAGCTAACATCCGGTGACGGGATTGATGTGAAAATTTGGAACAGGTTCATCTCAGCTCTTTCCTTTTGCTAATTCTCTAACTTTAGCCGTTAGGCCATTGATTCCTAAGCTGGCGTAGGCGGCTATGAACGCGGAACCGACGATAGCCCCGTCTGCATAGCTGTTAACCTGCCTAACTTGATCCTCTGTTGAGATACCAATTCCAACCGCGGTGAGAGATTTTGGCGCGTTGCCGCGCACTCTCGAAACAACTTCCTTGGCCTTAGCATCTAAGTCCTCCCGCGCGCCAGTGATACCCATCGTAGAAACCGCATACACAAAACCACGTGATAACTCGCTTGCATTGCCAACCCTCGAATCACTCGAAGATGGGGTCGCAAGAAACACCCGATCAAGATTGTGTGAATCGGTAGCTACAATCCACTTGGCTGCCTCATCTGGTATCAAGTCAGGTGTGATCGCTCCGGCAGCACCAGAGTCGGCAAGATCGGAAGCAAACCGCTCCACTCCGTAAGCAAGAACTGGGTTCCAGTAAGTCATGACCAAGACAGGAGCCTTGACTCTCGAAGTGATCTTCTTGATTGCTTCAAAGGCGTCACATAGTCGAAAGCCATTCTCGAGGGCTTCTTCAGTTGCCTTTTGAATAACTAAACCGTCCATGACCGGATCGCTATATGGAATTCCCAACTCAAGAACGTCTACCCCAGATTCACACATTGCAACTGCTGCCTCAATGGAAGCATCAAGGTTTGGGTACCCAAGTGGGAAGTAACCAATCAAAGAGCCGCCACTTTGCTTGTTTTTCAGAAGAGTTTCTTCAGTTCTACTCATCTAGACCAATCCAAAGTACTTGGCGGCTGTTTCCATATCCTTATCGCCGCGGCCACTTAGGTTCACAAGCACCTTGCTGCCTGGCTTCAGGGTTGGCATCAATTGCGAAATACCAGCAAGTGCATGAGCGGTCTCTATTGCAGGGATTATCCCCTCGGTTTTACTTAGAGTTCTAAGAGCCTCCATAGCTTCCGAATCAGTTACTGGGATATACTCGGCTCTACCGATGTCTTTCAACCAAGAATGCTCTGGGCCAACGCCTGGGTAATCAAGACCAGCAGATATCGAATGTGATTCCAGAGTTTGACCATCTTCGTCTTGCAACAGGTAGCTCATCGCACCGTGCAACACACCAGGTCGACCGGCGCTTAGCGTAGCCGCGTGCCTTCCGGTTGCTACCCCATCACCGGCAGCTTCCATCCCCACCAGTCGAACGTCATCATCTAAAAAAGCATGAAAAATACCGATTGCATTTGAGCCACCGCCGACACAAGCCACAACTACGTCTGGAAGTGAGCCAGACTCATCAAGCATCTGTTGCCTGGCCTCGATGCCAATAACGGAATGAAAGTCGCGAACCATAGTTGGGAACGGGTGGGGGCCAGCAACTGTTCCCAAAAGGTAATGCGTGCTGGCTACGTTCGCTACCCAGTCACGAAGGGCTTCGTTGATCGCGTCTTTTAGTGTTCTGCTTCCGGTCTTCACGGCAACAACCTCCGCGCCAAGAAGTCGCATTCGGGCGACATTAAGTGACTGCCTAACAGTGTCCACTTCACCCATGTAGACAACGCAATCAAGCCCAAGTAGTGCTGCCGCAGTTGCACTGGCAACACCGTGCTGGCCAGCACCTGTTTCGGCGATAATTCTTTGCTTACCCATTCTCTTGGCAAGTAATGCTTGACCTAGAACGTTATTGATCTTGTGTGAACCGGTGTGATTTAAGTCTTCGCGCTTGAGAAATACTCGAATGTCGCCGATGGTGGCTGCATACTTCGGTGCCTCGGTAATGATGGAGGGGCGTCCCGTATAGGTTTTGTGCAGGTGCGCCAACTCTTCAACAAACGAAGGATCACTCTTGGCAACTTGGTAAGTTAGATCAAGCTCATCTAAGGCAGCAATTAGGGATTCAGGAACAAATCTTCCACCAAACTCACCAAAATATGGTCCGACTTGATCTGCAAGCTTATCCGACATCTAATAAGCCTACGACTTCTTCACTCTGCTGAAAGAGCTAACAAGTTCTGACGCGTCACCGGTCACTAGAGCCTCCCCTACCAGAACGCAGTCGGCACCTAAGGAGGCATACTCTTCAACGTCAGCAACGCTGCGAACAGCTGATTCCGCAATCTTGATAGGCCCTTTTGGTACAAAAGAAGCTAATCGGCCAAACAGGGATCGGTCAGTTTCGAATGTTTCAAGATCCCTGGCATTGATTCCAATAAGTCTCGATTCAATCTCGCATGCACGAAACACTTCTTGTTCTGTGTGTGTTTCAACAAGGGCCGACATGCCAAGCTGCTCGGCAAATCCCTTTAGCCTCAAAAGCGTCTTTTGGTCCAAGCCAGCGGCAATCAAAAGCACCAGGTCCGCGCCGTGAGCGCGAGCCTCAAGTACCTGATACTCGTTCGCGATGAAGTCCTTGCGTAAGACAGGGATTTTTACTGCTTTTCGTACCTCATCGAGATCATCCAGGCTTCCAAGAAAACTTCTTCCTTCTGTTAATACACTCACTGCTCCAGCGCCAGCTGTCTCATAAGATCTTGCTAGCGCTGCTGGATCTTCAATTCTCGCAATGCTTCCGCGAGATGGACTAGCTCTTTTGATCTCGGCAATTACTCGAATTTTCGTCGGGCTGAGTAGATGTGACACTGGAGATATTGCTGCTGGAGCTGAAAGCGCTTGCTTCTCAATTTGTTGAAGTGAAATTAGTTCCTCGCGTGCCGCGGCATCTCTAATGGCACCTGCGTAAAGATCTAAAAGCAATTAGTTCTTAGACTTCGATCCGCCGACGCCATAACCTGCGCGCTTGAGATACCATCCACAAATTGGGCCTAGAACGGCTAAGCCGGCACTAGCCCAAACCAACAGGGCCAGGTCTAGCCAAAAAAAGATAGCGCCAAGAGCAAATGCCACAATCACCACTGACACAGTTACCCACGCGGCAAGTGAATCTCCGTGACCAGGCTCGGAGTTATTTGTAGTCATGATTTCTCCTCTTTCGCCCAAGTTTATCAGTTGAATTCTAGTTCTGACTGCTCCATAGGTCCTCTGGTTCTCGCTTCGACTTTGCAGCCTTAGGCTTCTGATGCTTGATGGGTATCAGTGCCACTGATGTCAAAACAAATGCATTTAGAGCCACGCTTATGAGAAACAGCGACGTAAAGACAACGACCGAGCTAGATACCAGAAACTCAGATGTTGAAAGATCTTCCACTACACCGGTTTGAGCTGCCAGGACGGAAGCAAGAGTCTCTCGAACTTGAATCTCCGAAGTCAATAAAACTGAAAAGAAGCTCCAGATCATCAAAGGGAAGGTGGCCGCAGCGAGAATTCTGGTAACAATCGGCTTAACGAGAAGGCTCAACAGCATGATCACAACCTGCAATGAAATGAGGGTTCCAATAACCGGGAAGGCAAGGAAGCCCGTGATCTGGATTACGCCCCCACCAGCACTCTCGAAAAGTTCAAAACTTTGCCAGCTCTGAGCTGCTGTTATCGCAACGAGACCTGTGGAAAAAAGCCAGCTGAGAAGCAACTTTGTTCTTGTCACGATAGCGTCTTCATGGTGTTTGCTATGGCTATTGCCTTCAGGGGTGCCGATGCTTTGGAGATTGTTTCTTCGTTCTCCAATTCTGGGACAGAGTCTAGAACGATGCCCGCACCAGCTTGGACATAACCCTTTCCGTCGCGAAGAACAACAGTTCTAATTGCTATGGCTAAATCAGTATTACCGGAGAAGTCGAAGTAGCCAACAACTCCACCGAAGAGACCTCTGTTGATTGGCTCTAGTTCATGAATAACCGATAACGCCATGGGTTTCGGAGCCCCAGATAGAGTTCCAGCGGGGAAAGTAGCCCTAACAACATCAACAGCTGACGCACCGGCAGAGATCTTCCCTTCAACCGTTGAAACTAAATGCATGATGTGGCTGTATCTCTCGACGGTCATGAACTCGGTAACAGATACTGAATCTGGAGCACATACCTTTAAAAGATCATTTCGAGCCAGATCAACAAGCATCAAATGCTCTGCCTGCTCCTTCTTGTCGGCCAGTAGGTCTTCGGCCAGTTTGCTGTCTTCCTCCCCTGTTGCGCCTCTAGGCCTGGAGCCAGCAATTGGATGAAGAATTGCCGAATCCTGATTCACCTTCACTAAGGCTTCAGGTGATGATCCGACCACAGAAAAAGCACCAGATGAATCTTCAAGATTGAGTAAATACATGTAAGGACTTGGATTTAGTGCCCTTAGGCTCCTGTAAACGTCAAGGGCAGTTGCAGAAACTTCCATCTCAAACCGCTGAGACACAACTACCTGGAAGACGTCCCCAAGCTCAACCCGTCTCTTTGCCCTCTCGACCATCTCGATGAACTCTTGGTCGCTAGTGCTCCTGCTGTACTCAATCGCTGCATTGGTATCGATTTCAGCAATGAACGGTAGCTGTGTTGACAGAAGGTCGGACTGCAGTTTCTGAATTCGTGATACTGAAATCTCGTACTCTGCAACGATGTCTGTCGAATCTGACAAGTACAAGTTAGAGATTAGCTTCAGCGTTGAATCAGAGTGATCTACTACAACCAGATCCCGAAGTAATGAAAACGCCATTTCGGGAATCTGATAGGACCCAGATTTAGGAATCGGCAGATTCTCGATCTCATTGACAACACCCCAGCTCAAAAAGCCCACCATTCCAGACACCAATGGAGGAAGCCCTGGCGTCGGCGCTGCTCCAAAGAATTCCTGTATCGACTCGATTGCGTCTAAGCCGCTGCTATCAGAAACCAAAGATGCAACCAAAGAGCTTGTCTCACTTGGCTCTGACTCTATCCAGCGAACAGATGAGCCTTCCTTTAGTAGCATCCCAAGATTTGATACACCAATAAACGAGTACCTTGACCAGACACCTTGCTCAGCTGACTCGAGAAGAAAGCTGCCAGTAGTGTCGCCAGCTAGCTTCTCGAAAATCGAAAGCGGGGTCTCACTGCCTGAAAACAGGGTGGTCACTAGTGGAATAACGCGGAATTTCTCCGAGAGTTTTTTGGCCTCGTCTAGCGAAATCATGAGATGACTCCAATACTCGAACCCAAGCAAATTGGTATAGAAATTGAAAACACTAGATCGACTCGGCAAGCAACCGAAGCGATGCAATGCGTTCATTTCGGTTCAGTACAGAAAAAACAGCACTACCGGCAACGAAAGTGTCAGCACCAGCTCGTGCCAGATTGGCAATGTTAGCTAATCCAACTCCCCCATCCACCTGAACTGACACCTCAAGACCTTGGGAATGTATGAAATCTCTGGCTTGGGTGACCTTAGGCATGACCGACTCAATCAAACCCTGTCCACCAAAACCAGGCTCAACTGTCATAACAAGCAACATATCGGCTAATTCAAGAAGACCTGACACATCCTCAAACGCGGTTCCAGGTTTAATAGCTATGCCAACCTTTGATCCGGAGCTTCTAATTTGAGAAATAACTTCTTTTGGGTTCGTGGCAGCCTCGAGGTGAAAGGTCACCGAATATGCGCCAGTTTCTGCGTAACTGCCAGCCCAACGTTCAGGGTTTTCAATCATGAGATGAACATCCAGCGGGACCGTTGTGATCTCCTGTAAGCGAGCAACCACAGGAGCGCCAATAGTTAGGTTTGGAACAAAGTGACCGTCCATGACATCGACATGAATCAGGTCTGAGCTCGAAATTGTCCTTAGCTCGGCTTCAAGGTTTGCAAAATCAGCACTCAATATGCTGGGCGCGATTCTCATCTTCACTCTATGAGTTTACCTTTTTGCGAAACAAGGCAATGAACATGGCGTCGGTTCCATGGATGTGTGGCCATAACTGTGCAGTCCTATATGTGACATCAAGGCCCAGATTCGGATTGATTTCGTTCAAGATCGCGTTAGCCGGTAGTAACTCCAAGTCACCCCGATACTGTGACTCGGCCCAGGTAACCAGTGCCGTGGTTTCAGAAAGGTGGGGTGAACAGGTAACGTAACCCAACACGCCACCTGGCAAGAGCGAATCCCAAGACGCTTTGAAAAGATTTTTTTGCAGCTTTGCTAGCTCGGGGATGTCAGTTAACTTCTTGCGCCAACGCGATTCAGGCCGTCTTCTGAGAGCCCCAAGTCCCGTGCAAGGGGCATCGAGCAAAAGCCTCGAGAATCTTGCTCCCCCTTCAGCCAACTTGCGACCGTCACCGATGCTGACTTTCAACTTCGAAATAGGATCAAGCGCCTGCTGAACAAGCTTGGCGCGGTGCGTCGAGACTTCATTTGCTTCAAAAGTCACATTTCTTTGCTTGGCCACAGCTAACATCAGCGCAGCCTTACCGCCTGGACCTGCGCAAAGATCCAGCCAACTGGAGTCCTCAACATTTACCTCGGCTGCTAACAAAGCAAGGACTGCGAGTTGAGAACCTTGATCTTGGACTCTTACGAAACCACTCTGAACTTGTGGAACTCGGGATGGCGGCACGCTTAGCTCCAAACCGATCGGGCTCGCGATGCCCAGACTTCCATACTCAGATAAGTCACGAACGTCGGCAAAACCAGGAAGCGCAGCAACCGATACCTTGGCCGGTGTGTTATCCGCTAATAAGAGATCCTCAATCGAGTCCCCCAAGCCTCGACTTTCAAGTGCAGCCCTCAGAGACTTCACGATCCAAAGTGGGTGGGAATATGCAAGAGAGAGCCTCTCGTCAGCTGAGTCTGCAGAATCTAGAACTTTATCGATCCACTGTTCGCGAGATCTCTCTGACACCCGGCGTAAGACAGCATTCACGAATCCAGCTGCAGACTGTGACGCTTTCTGCTTAGCCAAGTTGACCGACTCATTTATTGCTGCGTGGGCAGGAACCCTCATGCCCAGAATCTGATGAGCCCCTAGAAGCAAAACAATAAGCGCGTGTGAGTCGATGGTGCGTGTTTCTCGGGACGAGGCTATCTCAATGACTTTCTCGTAAAGCAACTTGTTTCTGAGTGTGCCAAAGGCTAACTCTTGGATAAACCCTGCATCTCTTGAGTCCACTTTCGCGTCACTAAGCAATTTCGGCAAAAGCAAATTAGCGTAGGAATCATCTTCAGCTACTCGCCTTAGTAGCTCAAAAGCTATTGCACGCATTAGGAAAGTTTCAGTTTCTCAACTCGCAGGCCTCTGAACCAATCAGCGCCGGACATTTGCTGCTTTCCCGCTGGTTGTACAAGATCAAGGACTAATGAACCTGCCTGGCAATGAACAACGAGCTCCTTTTCCACAATTCTCATGGTTGACGCCTCTGAGATTGAGTCTTGAAACCTAGCTCGAATTACTCGGATGATTGTTCCATTTAGTTCGAACCAAGCCATCGGTTCTGGATTCAACGCTCTGATCTTGTTTAGCTGTGTGAGAGCGTCACCTGTGAAATCTATTCTCGCAAGCTCGCGAGTCGGTTTCGTTGCAGATGCATGAATCCCCGAGATTTCCTGCGGTTTCGCAAGCGCGAGCTTGGCTTCATCCTGCTGAAGAACATCAATAAGTAAATTGGCGCCAATCCCAGTGAGCTTGCTCAGCAAGGATTCCGTTGTATCGGCATCGTCAATAGCTTGTTCCGTGCTGGAGATAATCGGTCCGGAATCAACACCCGAGTCAAGACGAAACACTGTTACGCCGGTTACTTTCTTTCCTTGCAGGATGGCGTTCTGAACTGGCGCTGGCCCGGGTAACTCGGGGAGAAGTGAGTAGTGAAGGTTTAGCCATCCCAGCCGCGGAATTTCAAGCACTGGTTGCTTGAAAATTGACCCATAGGCAACAACGGCTCCAATGTCCGCCCTGAGAGACTTCAGCCATTCAATAGCCTTGTCGTCAATTTTGTTTGCCTTGAAGGTCTCTAATTGGAGCTCATGCGCTTTCTGTGCAACAGCAGAGGGTGTAAGTTCACCAGATCGACCAACGCGAGCGTCTGTTCTGGTTAGGACGCCGACAATTTGAACTCCCTCACTTACAAGGCGATCTAGAGATTCTGCGGCATTTTGGGGAGTCCCTGCGAAAACTACTCTCAGTTTGGCTGCCATGCTAAACAACATCTCCGTCACTCATCCGGACCTTCAAAGCCCTGACTGATCTGCCGGAGGCGGCAAGAACGGATTTGCCGCGAGACAAACGAATCGCTTCGCCGCGAAGGTGCTTTGCTACCTCAACGGTATCTGAATAGTTGTACTTAACAATCAGACGCCACTCACTCGAATCATTTCCTTTGACGTGTGGAGCTGGCCCTAGTACCTTAACTTTCCCGAAACTCGCTAGGGATTGTGCTAGTTCGACAAGCATCACCTGGCTTCCTGCGACACTCCCCAGTCGAAGAGCAGGAGGGAGACTTAGCTCCCTTCGCGATGCTAGTTCGTCTGCAGCAATCTCACTTTGTTGCCAGAGACAGAACTTCTGAGACAAAGAACCTGACACTCCCACAAGCACCGCTTCCCCGTCGGTAGCTAGCTTGGAAATAGCGTTTGACCAAAGTCTCACGGCATCCTCGGTTGCCCGAAGATTCTGTCTCGATAGAAGGGTTTGGGCATCGAGTATGACAACTGCTCGATAACCCTCGGCAACAAAAGGTTCGGCTCCAGCTGTTGCAATAACCAGATTCTTTCCCTGAGAAACGCTCAGAATCCTGTTATCACCAGTTGACTCAATTACCTTCGAGTTTGGAAATGATCGCCCGAGCTCCGAAGCCGTTCTCGAAGCTCCGGCTCTTCCCTTGCTGATCTCGTTTGATCCACATTCACAAGCAACTGCGGGAGAGAAAGCATTGCACCAGCGGCACTTTCTCACACCAGAACCATCGACCCAAACCGGACCAGCGCAAACCTGACAAGAAACTCTCTTGTCGCAAGATGAACAAAAGAGTGCTGTGGACTCTCCTTTAGAGGCCACTTGAACCAAAACTGAGCCGGTTTCCAAACCCTTCTTGATTGCCTTGAAGGCGTGAGAGTCAACCCTGAAACCAGGTTCTGAAACTGAAATCTTAGGCTTTGGAAATGCTTCAGAAGAGTCTTTGAGGTATCCAGTTTCAACGAGGCGCTGTATGTCAGTGGATCTCGAGTACGACAGGAATACTAGAGAGCATTCTTGAATGCTTTGTCTCAAAAGGGCGTTGTCTCGAGCGTTCAGATACGGCGCTGATTGATCCGTGAAGCTCCGGTCACCATCATCGAAGATGGCAATTGTTCCGAGTTTGTGCGCTGGAGCAAGAATCACAGATCTAGAACCGACAATCACTCTTGGCGTCTCATCCAAAGCACGAAGGTAAGCCTCATAAATTTTGGATTTTGGTTGCTCTTGCGAGAAATTCGCAATGAAATCATCAAGGTCGAAAACACCAAGTGCTTCCAGGAGTATTTCTTGATCGCGAAAGTCTGGAACAGCAATGATTGTAGATTTCCCCTCTTTGAGATTCAAGGCTGCTATTGAACACATAGAGACCACCCAGCTTGGGAAGTTTCGTACATCGGGACCCACTCCAAGCGAAGCGATTGCGGGCCTTTCAAGCACGGCATGCTTCGAGGCCTTGCGCACAAGTTCTTGAGCTTGTGCGTTCTCTAGCAGTGTGGCCGCCTTCTCTGGAAACAGATGCGGTTCAGTTGAATCGATGTGCGCTTTGAAAGCTCTGGGCATGTGCGGTGGAACAGCGAGCTTCAAAATCTCACCAATAGACGACGCGGATCGAACCGCAAGCTCTTGTAGGAAGTCAATCAGCTCTGCCGACAGTGCAGGTTTTGTCCCAATGAATTCTTGAACGCTTGAAAGCTTCCCAGGGAAATCAGACGAGGTTTCAAGCTGGAAGATAAAACCTTCGTAGGCCTTCGCTGCCTTCCCAAAAGGGACTTTCACCCTTGAGCCAACACGCGCCACAGACACAAGCTCGTCTGGTACCAGGTAATCAAAAAGTTTATCTAGCTGTGGAAGATTCGAGACTACGGCAACCTTCGCAATTACTGGCATAGCTATAGCTTCAGTGCAGAACGAAGTTCCTCTACTCGATTCAACTTCTCCCAAGTGAATTCAGGCAGTTCGCGTCCGAAGTGTCCATAGGCAGCAGTCTTTTTGTAGATCGGTCTAAGTAGATCTAGTGACTCAACAATTGCTCGGGGTCTCAAGTCGAAGATGTCCCTGATTGCCTTCTCAATCTGCTCAGTGTCAACCTTCTCAGTGCCGAAGGTTTCCAGGTAAATACCGACTGGATTAGCAACACCAATTGCGTAGGCAACCTGCACTTCTGCACGATCGGCAGCTCCGGAAGCGACAACATTCTTAGCCACCCATCTCATGGCATAAGCAGCAGAACGGTCAAC
>Ga0315909_10008314_pt1 | contig 11390 bp, 13 predicted proteins | sample LakEriMetagenome_11_FD_203527 | JGI IMG/M metagenome (GOLD analysis project Ga0315909, IMG submission 203527) | Freshwater fungal communities from buoy surface, Lake Erie, Ohio, United States - Buoy 2 MA125 | ecosystem: Environmental > Aquatic > Freshwater > Lake | place: USA: Lake Erie, Ohio...
GCACTATTTGACCAGATTCTGCGCCACCTGCAGGCAAGACTGCATAGCCATCAGCCTTAACAAAGCCACGAAGCATCGATGAATCTAGGTGCTCTAATGGCGTTACTGAGTTTCCAGATTCCGAACACAATACCAAGCGCACCTCACGCGCTGGCCCTTTTAGACCGGTAACTAAAACTCGCTCTTGAAGCTGCGGGAGCGCATTGCCAGTGGAACCTGCAATTAACGAAGTTGCCAAGCTGAGTAGCCCAATAACTGCAGACTGCGGATTTCCAGGTAAGCCAATTAGGAACTGCTTACCAATGCGCGCCATCAATTGGTGGTAGCCCGGACGAACCAACACTGCATCGATTATGAATTCTCCGCCAGCATCAACGATTGCGTTATGTAGGTGGTCAACGGGTCCAGCTGCAGTACCTCCCGTTGTAATGATCAGATCTGCTTTCGAATCTGTAATCGCTGCAAAGTGATCTGGCAAGGTGTCAGCAATATGGCGAACTTCATTTAGTTCTGCCCCAATGTGCGAAATCCAAAGTGGTAACTGGGGACCGAGTGAATCCCTCACTTTGCCTTCTCGTGAAGGTCCATCCGTTAGAAGTTCATCACCAAAAATCAAAACGTCAACAACAAGTTTCTTGAACACAGTTACTTCGTCATGACCACCAGCTGCTGCCACCCCGATGATCGCTGGTGTTAACTTTGTACCTTTTGGAATTAATACATCACCAGATTTTGCTTCATAGCCACTTGGCCTAACATCATGAAAAAAGGGAAGTGCGCCTTCGGAATCCAAGATTCCAGCGGCACCAGCGATCGCACTAACGGTTTGTTCAGCAACCGAGCTTTCTTCGTCCTTGAGCGCCGCGGTCGCACCCTCTGGCATAACTGCCCCGGTTGCGATATGGACACATTCTCCAGGATTTAGTTGTGAAACAAATTCATGTCCGGCGAGAGCATCTCCAACTCGAGTCCAAGGTCCCGAACCACTGACTGCCCAGCCATCAATTCGCGAAGCAGCGAATGGCGGCATGTCCCCAAGCGCTGCAACATCAGCAGCAAGTACAAATCCACCAGCTTGCTCAAGTTTTAGGGAAATTGTGCTCGTCAAATTTCCGGCCTGATGCGCGAGTTTCCTAGCCTCATGCCAAGACACTTCAAACTCTGGATTCGCACTCATAAGACTATTGTTCTAGATTTCCACAATGCGATACGCAGAACCAAGGAAAACCCTATAAATAGGGGCTTGCACTATCGCAAACGACAATTTCAAACAATAATGAAGCCATGGCAAATGTTGCTCGCGCTTTTGTGACCACCGATGTGATTTTGGTGTCAGAACTAGCTGCTGCCGTGCGCTCGAATACCGCGGGCGCCATTGTTACATTTTCTGGGGATGTGCGCGATAACGATCATGGCCGAGACGTTGCCTCTTTGGAATATGAAGCACATCCAACCGCCCAAAACTTATTGGAAAAAGTTGCCAGCGAAATTGCCGCGCGCCATGAGGTATTGAGTGTCGCGGTTGCCCATCGACATGGTCCAATCCCAATTGGTGAATCAGCACTTGTTGCTGCTGTGGCGGCCAAGCACCGCAAAGCTGCCTTTGAAGCGTGCGCTGATCTAGTAGACGAAGTTAAAGCACAAATTCCAATTTGGAAACACCAGGTTTTCGCAGATGGAACTGATGAATGGGTGAATTGCGCATGAGTACTTTAATTGACACATTTGGTCGAGTGCACCGAGACATTCGAGTTTCATTAACAGATCGCTGCAACCTGCGTTGTACATATTGCATGCCTCATGATTTTGCGGCATGGATGCCATCTGAAGATTTGTTAACAACTGACGAACTGATGACAATTCTTGAAGTCGGCATTGATGCTGGAATTGATGAAGTCCGATTAACGGGCGGTGAGCCGTTACTTCGCCCAGACATTGTCGAAATTGTGGCTCGCATCAACAGCCTGCCAAATCCACCAAAACTTTCCTTGACTACTAATGGAATTCGTTTAGCTGCGTTAGCACAACCACTAAAAGATGCAGGTTTAGAGCGTGTGAATATTTCTCTGGACACTTTAAGTGCAGAGCGGTTTAAGGCAATGACTTTTAGGGATCGCTTTGATGATGTTCTTAAGGGCATCAAGAGTGCCCGTGATGCAGATTTAACTCCAATCAAAATCAACACAGTATTGATGCCAGGTGTTAATGACGATGAAGCAGTTGGCTTACTGAAATGGGCCCTTGATGACGGACTAAAACTTCGCTTTATTGAACAAATGCCACTTGATGCGGGCGGTGTTTGGGATCGATCCACAATGGTTACTGCAGATGATGTTTTTCATGCACTTAACCCAGTATTCTCGTTAACTCCAGTTGAGGCTCGAGGATCAGCGCCAGCCGAAGAATTCCTAGTTAATGGTGGTCCTGAAACTGTTGGAATTATTGCAAGCGTTACTCGACCATTCTGTGGATCATGTGATCGCTTGCGTCTAACTTCAGATGGGCAGCTTCGTTCCTGCCTATTTGCTACCAAAGAAATGGATCTGCGTTCGGTTCTTCGAGAATCAGATGACAGCGATGAAGCCAAGCGCGCCGAAATTGCATTGCGGTTTGGCAAGACAGTATTGAGCAAACTTCCAGGACATGGAATAAATGACCCAAGCTTTATCCAGCCAGCACGGCCAATGTCAGCGATCGGCGGTTAGCCGATGCTGACATCAATAGGCATTGCCAGTACGAGCACGCTAGCGTGTGAAGCCATCGGTGGGTAATTGTGGCGGTAACAGTTAGGTTTTATGCCGCTGCCCGAAAAGCATCAGGTGTTACTGAATTGAAACTAGATGCAGCTACTGCAATGCAAATCTTGGATAAAGCAGTTGAAGCTCATCCCAATTTGGCTCAGGTTTTGCCGCAATGTAGTTTTCTGCTTAATGAAGTTGCGCTGCATGATCTCAACACGCAGGTTCTAGATAACGCAACACTCGATGTGTTGCCACCATTCGCTGGAGGCTAATGTGCCAGGAATTCAAAACGTTGATTTCCTTATCGCGCTTTGCCTAATGCTTGGTGCGATTCTTTACACATCCGTTGGCCATGCTGGTTCGTCTGTGTACATCGCGATTATGTCCCTGTTTGGTGTTCCAGCCCAGGTTATAAAGCCGACCGCTCTTGTGTTGAACATCATCGTTTCGTCCTACACCAGCTTTAGGTATATTTCTGCAAAACTTTTTGACCTTAAGTTATACATTCCACTTGCGGTTGGTGCTATTCCAATGGCATTCCTTGGTGGTTCAATTGATCTACCAAGCAATATCTATAAACCAATCGTTGGAGCCATTCTGTTCTTTGCTGGAATCATGTTTGTGTTTCAGCTGAATCCACAGGGCACCAAGGAGCCAAAGCACCCACCAGTTGCAATTGCAGTGCTAACTGGCGCGGTAATCGGATTACTATCGGGATTAACTGGAACTGGCGGTGGAATTTTTCTTTCACCACTCATTATATTTTTCGCTTGGACAACGGTTAAAGGTGCTTCTGGCACAGCCGCTCTGTTTATTCTGACAAACTCTGTTTTTGGACTACTTGGGCACATTTCATCAGTCTCCGAATTGCCTGATGCGTTATGGCTGTATGCAATTGCGGTAATCATTGGTGCACTTATAGGAACCAGGTTAGGGATCAAACAATTCTCAAACGACATGGTCAAGCGTGCTTTGGGTGCTGTCCTGCTAATTGCGGGCGCAAAGTTGATGTTTAATCTGTAATTACGTGAAATTCTCCAGACAAGTGGCAAGTGGACGAAATAAACTTCAGTAATCAACTCATCTGCGAAAGGTGACTCACGTGGAATTAGAACATTCATTTACCGTTCCCGCTGATATTGATACTGCTTGGAATACTTTGCTTGATGTAGAGCGAATTGCCATGTGTATGCCTGGCGCAACTTTGATAAGCGTTGAAGGCGACACCTTTAAAGGTGAAGTAAAAATCAAGTTGGGTCCCATCACTATGGTCTTTGGTGGCACCGCATCCTTTGTAGACAAGGACGTAGCGAACCATCGGCTTGTTATTAACGCTTCTGGCAGCGAAACCAAAGGAACTTCAACGGCGCAAGCCACTGTTACCACCCAGCTCGTTGCCGAGAGCCCGACTCTAACTCGCGTAGATGTAAATACTGATTTAGCAATTACTGGTAAGCCGGCTCAGTTCGGCCGCGGTGTGATGTCCGATGTTGCAGGACGCATTATTGGTCAGTTTGCCGGAAATCTTGAAGGCGTTATTGCTACTGGTTCTGGCGGTGCTGGCACCACAAGCACAGATGCGTCTGCACCGGCCGCTGCTACGCCCGCTCCAGCAGCAGCAGATGCAATTGACATGATGGAAGTCGCTGGTGGGGCAGTAGCCAAGAAGTTGGTTCCAGTCGTATTAGTTGTTGTTGCACTAGTAGCAGCCTGGTTACTACTTAAGTAACCCCATAAAATAGGGGTTTACCTAACCATCCCGCTGTCCTCATCTCGCTTATGAGGCGATTTGCGCGCATAATTGAGTAACGAACTCGGGAGGTGACCGGTGCCAAAGATTCTTGCTTCACGTGTAGCTGATCTACATAAATCACGAACGCCATATGTGCATGCCCGAGTTGTGCTGGCTGAGAAACCAACATCGGCCAAGCCAGGAGATGAAGCCTTGATTTTCTCCGATGGAACTATCGAAGGCTTTGTTGGGGGATCTTGTGCCGAATCTACGGTGAGAACGCAAGGCATGTCCGTTCTTGACGACGGGCACGCCTTATTGTTGCGTATCGCTCCAATGCCAGAGCCAGATACCCAATCTGGAAAGCGCACAGTGCACAACCCATGTTTATCCGGTGGAACTTTGGAAATATTTTTGGAGCCCGTTATGCCTGCACCGCTAGTTGCAATTTTTGGAGATAGCCCAATTTCCGGATCACTAATCAAGCAAGGTCCCGGCGCCGGATATGAAATGGTCGAATGGGATAACTCAATCGATTTGGCCACAACGTTCGCTGTGATAGTTGCAGCACATGGTCGCGATGACGAAACTATGTTGCTGGAAGCCGCTGTAACAGCGGGCGTGCCATACGTTGGATTAGTTGCTAGTCGCAAACGTGGTACTGCAGTAATTGAAATGTTGAATTTGACTCCAGATCAAAAAGCTTCGATTTATTCACCAGCGGGTCTTGATATTGGCGCGCGCACTCCAGACCACATTGCACTTTCAATTCTTGCTGAAATGGTGCAAGCCGGAGCAAATTCGACCGAACCTAGAACGCCAGTGCCAGTTTGTGAAACAGCAATCGATCCAGTGTGCAACATGTCGGTACAGATGGTTAATGAATCTATTCATGCCGAGTTTGGCGGTACAACCGTTTGGTTCTGCGCACCTGGTTGCTTGAAGGCTTACTCAGCTAATCCTGAAGCGTTTCAGCTGGTTTAAAGATGGCTAACTCCTTTGCCTCACCCAGTGAATTGCGAACTGCGCTAGCACAGGATGGCTACTTAGCCGATGAAGGTTTAGCAACTGCGCTTTATATAGCGATGTCTTTGCCTCAACCACTGTTACTTGAAGGTGAAGCAGGTGTTGGTAAAACTCAAGCCGCTAAATCTCTTGCAGCATTGCTTAATACTCCGTTAATTAGATTGCAATGCTACGAAGGCATCGATGCCTCGGAAGCTCTATATGAATGGAATTACCCACAACAGCTGCTAGGTATTCGCGTTGCCGAGTCTCAAGGCAAGTCCCTTACAGAAGAATCTCTATTTACGCGTGGTTACTTGATAGAGCGCCCTTTAATGCAGGCCGTTGAACACCCAGGCCCACTGCCCGCAGTTTTGTTGATTGATGAAGTCGATCGAGCCGACGAAGAATTTGAAGCTTTCTTGTTTGAATTGTTAGCCGAAGGATCAGTAACGATTCCTGAACTTGGCACAATTTTTGCGAAAGTTCCACCAATTGTGATTCTGACTTCAAATCGCACGCGTGATTTACATGATGCGCTAAAGCGCAGGTGTTTGTATAACTGGATCGATTACCCAGACATTCACCAAGCGACAGCAATTATCCGTAGCCGAGTCCCACAAGCCACTGAGGATTTAACCGCGCAGGTTGCATCCGCGGTTCAGCGCCTGCGCTCACTGGATGTCCAAAAGCAACCAGGCATAGCCGAAGCGATCGACTGGGTGAATGCCGCAATGATTTTAGGACTAGATCGGCTTACTGCAGATAATGCAGCTCAAACTTTAGGTAGCGTTTTGAAGTATCGCGAAGACCATGACGTAGCTCAGGCCCAAGGCTTGGGCTGGGTGGTTAATGGCTGACCTGGCGCACATTGTTGCCACGTTTGGACAAGTGCTGCATGTGGCAGGTATTCCAGCTACGCCCGAGCGCCGGGCTCGCTTCGCGCAAGCGGTGGTTGATATCAATCCAACCCAGGTTACAGACTTGTACTGGATTGGGCGCGTTACATTACTTTCTAGCCGCGAGCAAATTGAAACTTACGATTTGGTTTTCAATCAAGTCTTTCGCGGAATTGTTGATCTAAAAGACGTAAACGAGCCGGCACAAACACCCAATCCAGAAAATGCTCGAGAGTCTGGTGAACAGCAACCTGCCAACGAGGTGAGCCAGCACGAAAAACGCAATCAAAGTGGCGCCGGGTCTAATGCCACACCTGGTGAGAAGTCCGAAGAAAGCGATACCGCCGAGCCGCCAGCCCTACTGGCTCCAGCCAGTGATGATGAACGCCTGCAGGACACCAGTTTTTCAGACTGCACGCCGCAGGAGTTGGATTTGATTGCCGCGCTTGTTGCCAAACTTCCGTTAGTACCACCGCGTCGACCAAGTCGACGGAGTAAACGACATAACAGTGGCCAGGCAATTGATATGCGTTCAACAATCCGGCATTCCTATTCGACAGCAGGAGATCCTGTGGATCTTATGTATCGAAAGCGGAAAGATCGACCCCGGCGCGTGGTACTAATTGCTGATGTTTCAGGATCAATGGAACCATATTCGCGAATTTATCTGCACCTTATGCTCGGCGCAGTTCGCGCACTTCATGCTGAAGCGTTTGTCTTTGCGACCCGACTTACTCGCTTAACTCGATTCTTAAGTACTGGCGATCCGGATATCGCTTATCGAAAAGTCGCGCAGAATACCCCCGATTGGTTTGGCGGCACCCGAATTGGCAAGACCATGTTGGAATTCATTCGAGATCATGGCCAACGCGGTATCGCACGAGGTGCTGTAATCGTAATCGTTTCGGATGGTTGGGAAACTGATGATCCAGAGATACTTAAGCAAGCTATGCAGAGACTTGCCAGACTCTCACATCACATCATCTGGGTAAATCCTCGTAAAGCAGCTGCGAATTACGAACCGTTAGTAGCTGGTATGGCTGCAGCCCTGCCATACGTAGATACTTTCGTGAGTGGACATTCGTTACGGGCGTTACAGGAAGTCATGGATGCGATCCGCAATGCCCAAGAGCGAACAATTGTTTCTCCTCGACAGGCAGCATCTTAAAGAACCGCAACCTGCATTAACTGCTTGAAAGTTTCTTCGCCTTCACCTTTGATTGAAATCCTTGGGTCTGAACTATCAATGCGTCCCCATAAATAGAGATCCATTGCTTCCGCGTCACCAGAGATAACCAAGCGCGCTGCAGAGTTCGGTTTTTCAGCGGCTGAAACTGTTGCGGCTTTATCTGTGAAGTGCAGATCCCAAACCTTGGAACCATTCTTTGTTTTCGCAACGATCGAAACGATTCCAAAGTCAACGTTAGGTACTTCTGGCCAAGACCCCATCAGAGGCAGAAAATCCAAAACTTCATCGACGCCATCCAGAGCTAAAGCTTCATCAATCTTGGTGATAGCGCCAACTGCCTGTTCGGCATCAATGCGATGGATTACGGTTTCATGTGCCATGCGGCGGAACCAGAAATCGACTGATTGGTCGCTGTGGTGCCAGGACCAAGTTGGGCGTTCAGGGCGATTAATGTCCAAAGCTTTAGTGATGGCATCAAATCCCCAAGACATGAATTCCATGAAGTCTTCGGTGCGGGGATAAGGCGCTAGATGTTCTTTGTTTTCCGCCTGACTTCCAGTTTCAACAACAAATGCTTGGCCAAGGTATACGTGCGCCATGTGTTTGGCTAAGTCATTGGTTGACCAACCTGGGCAACTAGGAACTTCCACCGGAGTTTCGGGGATTGCTGCGGCCAATAGTTGGTAGTCAGCATTTAAGTGAATTAAGTATTGTTCCCGAGAAAGTTCGGTTCCGGCTACAGATCTCATGTGCCTAAGCCTACGGATTAGACTTTGAACATGTTCGCATCCTTGTCAGATCGCCTCGGCGCCACCTTTAAGCAGTTGCGCGGCAAGGGACGACTAACCGAGAACGACATTGATGAGACTGTAAGAGAAATTCGCATCGCCCTGCTTGATGCTGACGTCGCACTGCCGGTAGTCCGTGAGTTTTGCGCCCGAATCAAAGAGCGCGCACTTGGATCTGAAGTTTCCGCAGCTTTAAATCCAGCACAACAAATCATCAAGATCGTCAATGAAGAATTGATTGGGATTCTTGGTGGCGAAACCAGGCGACTAAAGCTTGCTAAAAATCCTCCGACCGTGATTTTGCTGGCAGGCCTGCAAGGTGCGGGTAAAACCACACTTGCTGGAAAACTTGCGGCACACCTGCGATCTCAAGGTCATCAACCGATGTTGGTTGCAGCTGACTTGCAGCGACCAAATGCAGTTGATCAATTGAAAATTGTTGGCGAGCAATCAAGCACAGTTGTTTTTGCTCCGGAACCAGGTAACGGTGTTGGCGATCCAGTTAAAGTAACCCGCGATGCCATGAAGTTTGCTAAAGACAAACTTCATGATGTCGTAATTGTTGATACGGCCGGACGCCTATCTATTGATAGCGAATTAATGGATCAGCTGGCGAAAGTTAAAGCTGAAGCTAAGCCAGACGAGACACTGCTGGTAATCGACGCAATGACTGGTCAAGATGCGGTCAATACAGCCGAGACTTTTGCTCGCGACATTGGAATCGATGCAGTTGTTTTGACAAAGCTTGATGGTGATGCTCGTGGTGGCGCAGCGCTTTCAGTTGCAACCATCACATGTAAGCCGATCATGTTTGCCTCAACGGGTGAGAAGTTAACTGACTTTGAAGTTTTCCATCCAGATCGTATGGCTTCCAGAATTTTGGACATGGGTGATTTGCTAACTCTGATTGAGCAGGCAGAACAAACACTTGATAAAGATCAAACCGAAAAGTTCGCCAAGAAAGTTAAAGACGGTGAAGACTTCACGCTGACCGACTTCATGCAACAGATGCAACAGATTCGCAAAATGGGATCTATGACAAAGATGCTCGGCATGCTGCCGGGTATGGCTGAAATGAAAAAGCAGATTGAAAATGTGGACGAGCGCGAAATTGATCGCGTCGAAGCAATCATTTCTTCAATGACTCCTGCCGAGCGCGAAGATCCAAAATTACTTAACGGATCACGTCGGGCTCGCATCGCTAAGGGTTCGGGTATGCAAGTTAGCGATGTAAACACTTTGATGGACCGCTTTGTCGTTGCGCAAAAAATGATGAAGCAAATGGCCAAGGGCGGCTCAGTTCCTGGAATGCCGCCGATGCCAGGAATGCCGGGCATGCGTCCGCAACAAAAGAAAGTTCAAAAGCCAGGCAAGGGTGCAAAGAAATCAGGTAACCCAGCTAAACGAGCAGCTCAAGATTCAGGAATTGAATTCGAAGAGCCAAGTGCAACGCTTACTGAGATACCGAGTGCGTTCCGAGACTTTCTGAAATAACTCTGGGGTCTTCGACTTGAATCACTACTGAGTCGAAATGATTCCCGAGTAAGGTAAATCGAATTGTGTGGTCTGCAAGCTTTGCCCGAACATTCCAAAAATGTGTCACACCATGGCGCTGACGATAGGTTCCAGCAATCACACCAAACCCATAAGTTTGAGAAAACGTGTAGGTACCTGGAGCTCGGAAACCTTTGCATTCCTTCAAGATTTCTGCTCCGGTATCAATCGAGACAATGTGTTCAAGGGGAATAGTTATGTCCTTGCGGGAGGCATTTAGAAACTTGTCCCAGGAGGAAAACTCAATAACGACCGCTGATTCAGTCACAGAAACCTTGGGAAACATAGTTCCAGTTTAGATCAACAAAACAGCCACAATTCCAGAGGAATTCCCTCAATTTCCTGATTTTTGCCTTGTCTGGCATGATTTATCAAGTAATCCCGACTTGGAAGCCGGCCCTCTACCCGCAACCTTGTTGGATTCATAGACATTAACTAGTTGCGCCCCCGCTGCAACAACGGTTTTATGTCACACCAATTATCAGGAGAAATAAAACTCGTGGCCGTAAAGATCAAACTTAAGCGCATGGGCAGCATCCGCAACCCGCAATACCGCGTAGTAATTGCCGACGCCCGTACCGCTCGCGATGGCCGTGCCATCGAAGAAATCGGTTTGTACCATCCAAAAGAAGAACCAAGTCTTATCAAGATCAATTCAGATCGCGTTCAGTACTGGCTAGGCGTTGGCGCACAGCCAACTGAGCCAGTAATGGTGCTGCTGAAGATCACTGGTGACTGGCAGAAGTTCAAGGGCCTTCCAGGCGCTGAAGGAACTTTGCGAGTCAAAGAAGCAAAGGTAGACAAGAACACCAAGTTTGCTGAGACCGTTGCAGCTGTTGCTAACGAACCACGCACACCAACAATTCGCCCTAAGGTTGCCGCCGCCATCATCGCTAGCGATGATGTTGCGCCGGAAGTAAACACTGCTGTGGTTGAAGAAGAAGTTGCTGCCGCTCCAAGTGAAGAAGTAGCTGCTGAAGTTAGCACCGAAGCAACAGCTGAAGCTGTAATCGAAAATGTTGAAGAAGTTGTAGAAGAAACAGTTGAAGCAATTGCAGAAGATGCGGCTGAAGCTGTAGCTGAAGAGGCTTAAGCAATGCTTGACGAGACTTTAGAACACCTCGTTAAAGGAATTGTTGACCATCCAGACGATGTTGTCGTTCGCGAGAACAACCGTCGGGGTGCAACACTTGAGGTCAAGCTCAATCCTGAAGACATGGGACGGGTAATCGGCAAAGCTGGTCGCACCGCAACAGCACTTCGCACTGTCGTAAACGCATTGTCCGATAAGGGAAATGTGCGCATCGACATCCTTGACGTCGACGGACGGTAATTAATGCAGCTCGTAATCGGGCGCATTGGCCGAGCACATGGCGTGCGCGGTGACCTTTTCGTTGAACCAATGACAGATGAACCAGATCATCGCTATGCAGATGGAACGGTTTTGATGACTTCTGATAACACGACGCTCACTGTCGCCAC
>Ga0315909_10008317_pt1 | contig 11387 bp, 11 predicted proteins | sample LakEriMetagenome_11_FD_203527 | JGI IMG/M metagenome (GOLD analysis project Ga0315909, IMG submission 203527) | Freshwater fungal communities from buoy surface, Lake Erie, Ohio, United States - Buoy 2 MA125 | ecosystem: Environmental > Aquatic > Freshwater > Lake | place: USA: Lake Erie, Ohio...
CCAACCATATAATAGTTTTGCATATTTTTGCTGATCTGATCAGCAAGTTCTGGTGTCGATTTTGCCAATATGCTCAATTTTCCAGGACTATCAATGTTTCTGAAAAATTTCATTGACATTGCACCACGCAATGCTTCTAATTCTTTTGGTGATAATGCGCCACTAAATAAATTAACCAATCTTCGAAGTATTCCGCCGCCAACTAAACGTCTTAAACCAGGGATAGTATTTAATTCTTTGCGAACACGTAAAATACCACGCGTGGCTTCATCGGATCCTTTTGCAGCTTTACCAAAAACTTCAGCAGCACCATCACTTTGTTTTTTCAAGAAGCCGGCAAATTCATCTAGCGATTTTGCAGCAGCATCTGGTAACACAAAATCAGCTTCTTTGCGGAATCTAGTGATATAATCAGATACATCACCCATTCCATTAACCAACATATCAAGTTCTTTTCTGGTTAATTTGCCACTGCTTTTGATAAACATCCAAAGTTCATCGGCTGATTTCCTTGTTCTAAATGCCGTTTTAAGCACATCTCCTGCTCGACTGAAAGTTTTGGATATGGCTTTCAATGGAATAGAAATCGCACTACCTACTACTGGTATAGCACCAATTAAACTTAAAAAACCATCAAAATAATTGCCGCGGCCAAATGAAATTGCAGCATTAATGATATCAGCAATGTCGCCAAATCCTGGAACTACGCCTATGATATCTAATGCCAATTGTAGACCATCCAAGTATGGATTAGATTGTTCTTGTTTTGATTCTTCTGGTGATACTGCATTCCACGTTGGGTTACCATTAACCAATGTAATATATCCTGCAACCGGAGATCCTTCTGCAGTTTCGCCTTTTTTAGAATACAATGTTATTGCACTTGGATATTTTTTTGATACACCATATCCCATTTCCTGGGCGTTGTTGGTTGAATATGCTTCACCATCTTCAAAGAAATGCAAATAATCATTAGCAACGAGCATTTCATAAGCAGCTTTCTCACCAAAAGGTAATGGAAATGGTTTAGCTTTGAACTTGGTCAACAACGTTTCATATTTTGCATATGCTCCAGACCATTTTTCTTTGGGTGTCCATCCCGGGTGTTCTGCTGCTCTAGATTTCACAATTGGTGCTTCTGTTAATTGAGCAAACAATGCCTTATCTTCATGCAGATTATATTTGCGTAATTTCATGATGTATTTCTTTTAATATAAATATACAAATCCGTTAAAAGAGCCAGTATTATTCTAGCACTTTATTCGGGTTAACATGTTACAAAGATTTAAGCATTGCAATCATGCGCGGACATGGATGAATATCCGTTTTGTCTTTGCGATATGAATTGTGAGTGAATACTCCAGATTCGCCACGAAGTGCTCGTTTAGATACCGACCATATATCATCATTATATGTTAAATCAATACCATATGTATCTCTCCAATACAATAAAAGATTTTTGGTTGATTCAATTTGAGCATCTGTATATCGATGATAGAATTTATATCCTTTATATGGAGTCTCTAATTCAGTAACTTGATCAGCAGGAACTTCTCGATCTACATAGTTGTAAAACTTGTCGCCACGTTTCTCTAACGGCCCCCATGAACAAATTTCAATTCCGATGGATGATTTATCTAAAACTTTTGCCGGAACACCAGCGGCCCGGAATACATCTCCTTTAATACCTAAGTGATATGCCCAATATTTTGATGAAAATGCTTGACAGATCTCTCCATCATACGTATCACGTGACAAACCTTTACCGGATATAGTAACACAAGTAGCAATGCGGCCTCGGTCATCCGTGTCCCAATTACGAATTGTGCCTACACCAGAACTATTTCCTGCAGTGTGGTGCAATACGATTTGTGTTTTCTTGATTTCTTCTTTAAAGTATTGTGTGTCCTTTAAAGGTACTTGTTTGATTTTTGTAACATCTAAACTCATTTCGATCCTTTTATATAAATATTATTTGATTAAATAACCTGATATTTGATTGGCTTTTTCTATGAATTCAGCACGCATATAGTTACCAACCAAATCATTCTCTTCTCCAATCACGTGACATGATAAAAATCCTAAGATGTCACCACGTAAACCACGTATAGGAACTTTAACTGCTTGAACAATGCCGTTGGCTTGCAACTCTCTGCGCATTGAAGGAAAATTTTCATTGTCTGGCGTAACAATCATAAAATCTTCTTGCAACATGGCTGAAAACAATTTAGGGAATTCGGATACCAATACATTTTGATAGCGTCGTTTAATCTTCTCAATACCAGGTGCTACGGTTTCATATGTCATTGAAAACTTTTTCATGCTTCGTCCGTTAAGGAATTTACCGCCATTATGAAACTGGCAAATCGATACACGGTCAAACTCATATTCTGCCCTAATGCGTTCTATGAATTCATTGACTGCAACCATTTCACCTAAATCATCAGCAAATACTGCTTCTTCATCTTCTTGTTTTTTCCGGGCCGTTTTTGTGTCAATTTGTGTTTTTACTACAACGGTGATTACAGCTACTACAATTGATGTTACTGCTGAAATTATTGAAATGATTATTGATTCGCTCATCTTCTTACACTATACATTTGGTTCTTCATCATTTTTTTCGCGTTTTGAAAACTTATCTGCCGTTGTACCAAGTATAGCTGCAATCACAATGTATTCAACTGCTGCAACTAAGTGTTCATCTGGAGCTACTGATTTAGGATCTAATGCATTAACGAACATCATTACGGTCAATGCCAAAAACCCAACTACACCAATTACGCGGCGTGAAGAAACATCTCCAGAGCGTGAATCTGACAGCATTCGATGCAAGAAACTTCGTAGTTGATTCAATGCAATCCTTATCTTTGTTAACAAACGTTTTCGTTTCATGTATAAATATGTTTTGTTTTTGAAATAATGAGTTGATCTTGTTGTTGTTCTAAAGAAAAAATACTGATTCGAAAACAATCTATTTCAAATTCGCCGATTTCGCCCGTGTCCGCAATGATTGCTGCAAGTTGTTGAATGAGTTGAAAGTTTTGCGTGTTTAATCTTCCGGCATCAAACACAACTACAATGTCATTCTCACCTGCAGGATCATTTGAATCAATTCGCAAAACTCGTTTCGTTAAATCATAGGCTGTTTTAGGTTGTTCGATGTCTAGGTATGCATCGATGATGTTATGCAGATAGTCATCTATATAGATTCTATCGCACCATGGCTCCAATGTTTCTAGCATTGGTAAAGTGCAATTACGTGCTACGAATGCTATGTTGTATTTAGGTGCTTCTGTCCTACTTCCCCATTTTCTAATGTAGTTTCGATTGGATTGTAATTCTATTTGCTGCGTTCTGCGTTCATATTCAGCTGAGAACCGTGATGTTTTGCTAACAAAGTGATAACACATTGCATCTAGTGCCGTAATGCATTCCATTCCATACATTTTCCATCTGCGTATCAAATCATCATCTTCACAAAACATTGGATTATACAATGGATCCAATCCACCTATTTCTAATAATGCAGCACGTGGCATACACATAAAGAATGTAATACCTGGTTCTGTTTTACCAGCATATTTAGATCTTTGTTGCGCAACATATTCATGTAGAGCTGGTTTATCGAACGTGTCTAGGCTAGCACCTAAATGATATATCAATTTACCAGGACGAGAATGATCTGCGAATATAGGCGGTTCTATTGTGGTGTATGATACTACTCTGCTAGTTGAAACGTGTGATTCTAATGACTCTAAGAATCCTGGAGCTAATACTATGTCATTGTGAAGATATGCAACATAAGGACGGGTAGCTAATTCTGCTGCTTTGTTGAATGTATCGGAGAATGTTTTGGATTCTGTTGAATAGAAAGATTTAACATTAGGATCTTGCAATGAATCTAACCATTCATGAGTTCCATCTGTTGAGCCGTAACTAACAAAACATATTTCCACCGTTGGATAAAGTTCTCGGGTTGTTTCATAAAAATGCTGGTTGTAGTCTAAATTATTTTTTAGTCCTACTAAGAGTGAGATGTTGTTTTTCATGTGAATTGTTTATATAATTGTATGTGCTGTTCTGCTACATAGCGACTGTTGCATAATTCTTTAATGTAATCTGGTGCTTCGGTTTCAATTGACTGAATGTTACCATGAATATCAATAATATACATGTATCCAGGTACATCACATGACCAACCTTCCAATGTAGTTCGACCTAACAATATACCGGCAGTGAAATTCATCATTTGAACTAAATTCTCCGTGTCCCATCGTTTATCTACATATTTGATATTGGGATGATTAAAATCATAGCGACTTTCGCTCATTATGTATAAGTCCCAATCATTTGTAATGCATTCTGCTACTAAATGTTGAACTGCATGAAATCGTATTGGATCTAGTACTTCTCCTACGAATATTCCAGAATATCGTTCTAATTTTTCAGCTTCATTGGAATTGAAACGAGTTTGATCAATTGGATTATAAATCAAAGAAACTTTGGATGCTGGTATTCCGTATTCGTTGATAAGCATATCTGCAATAGGTTGTCGTATTGCAATGTAATGTGCAATTCTAGGATCTAATACGGGATCTTCTGACCTAATTTCAGAATGTATGATGCTGATAATAGGTGTTTCTTTAAACTGTTCAAGCATAAACAAATTAACTTGTGGTTGGCTTGCTACTATTATATCATATTTTTCAGTAACATCCAAATTTGTTAGATCTAATTGTCGTACATGTTGCAGTTTCAATCTTGTTTGATCCATCCAATCAATTTGACGCAGTGTGAACAGGGTAACATCATGTCCTGCTGCAGCCAATTCTCGTGCTAATTCATAATGATAAAGTTCACTACCACCTAAGCCATTTGCATTTAAGCATCCTAATAGTATTTTCATAATAAACTGTTAATTCGTTTTATATCTTGTGCAAATTGTCTATTATTGATATAGTCCTGATATGCTATTCGATCATGATTTACTACATTTGCTGCATATGCATATTGTGCATCCCGGACTGCTTTTCCGTTATCTGGATGTAAATGTTCCCATATGATGTTTGGAAAATACTGTATGCATTCTGTTGCATTCCCTAGATCAACCCAGAAATTATCAGCATACATATGAAGTAAACTAGGCGGAATCATATATCCTAATGTTTTAATGATATTGCTCGTCATGCAAACAGCCGTTGGTAATCGTTCTCCTTGCAGCAAATCATTGCCATAAGCGATACCTACTCCATGTTTTTCAAAGTATGTAATCATTTCCGATTCCCATGATGATTTAATAACATGATCATCGCCAAAAAATGCAATGTATTTGTATTCATCTACAAACCGTTCAGCAGCTCGATTCAATTTCGGAACTAACCGTTCATTTGGATTAACTGTGTATATTACACCCTGATACCGGTCATATTGATGTTCATCGTCTTCATCTAATGATATGCATATATCTGAAAGTCCTTCTGTAAACAACATCCAATGCTGAATAAATCGTTCTACATTGCGTTCTCTGCCAGTGCCAGCTGAACGACTTGGTACTATAACTAGTATTTTGTTTTTCATATAACTTTATTATAAATATTTGAAAATGCGATAATGTCATTGAATAATGTTGCAGATTGATTGCATTCATATACTACTAAACCATCGTATTGATATGTATTCAATGTTTCTGCTAATTGATGATGTAGATCTGATTCTTTGAAACTAGCTAGTTCTAATTCAGATACATGTACATGATCTATATATTCTTGGTATTCCGTAAACTTTTCTGCAGGATTACCTCCTTCTAGAATGATGTTATGAGTATCAATCATGGTTTTGATATCGATAAAATTATTCTGGGCTAGAAATTCAACAATCGAATCTATCGTAAAGAAATATTCTCCGCCATACTGTTGACTGTTAGGTTCTATTAGTATTGTTATGTTAGTGCTAGCTAGTTTGTCATCTAATACCTGAAATGCATACTTTAACTGACTGGAATAGATATCAATGCGTTGTTTTGGTGAACCTAATATAATTTTTTCAATTCCAATATCATTACATGCATCAATTACCATTTCCATATGTCTTAAAAAGGTAGAATCTCCAATTTTTGTAACATCTGAATTAAATAATACCGATTGCGTTGATTTGATTTCAATATGCGCTGAGTTAATCATATTCCGTAATATTTTTAACTTTTCTACATTAATCGGATTCCATGCACTATGTTTTGGTATCACCATTTCTATGCAAGATATGTCAGCAGCATTTAATGCATTTAATGTCTTATCAAAATGGTCAATCGTTGGCCAAGCTAATTCACTGATTCCTAATTTCATTATTTCCAAACTTGTTTATCATGGGTTGCACTTAATATTTTATCATTTCGAAACACTGCTCGCATTATTTTCTCTGGATAAAAACAATGTACTTCATTTTCAATTAATGACCAATTCTTGGTTGGTAAGGCTATCAATGTTTCATTTTCTTCTGGGTTTTCTATGCATTGTAACTGATTAGATGATTTGGGTTGAACTGTTTTTTGAATTGCATGATAATTTTCTAATACATCATCATAAAATGTATTCCATTTTGACATTACCTTAGGAGACCCCATACACCACCAATCACATATATCATTGTTATGAAATTCATTGTTACATTTTGCATCAATACTACATTTTACACAGCCGCCGCCTCCGCCGGCATGTACATGCGTTCCGGAATTTACTATGAGCAAATCTGGTTGTTTAGATACATTTAAAATATCACTATATGAAACAAAAAAGTTTGAAACATCTGTCCTACATAACATTACTACATCATAATCATTCATTTGAACTAGTGACGTTGCTTTCTGCCGGATGAAACATTGAGAAGTAATTCGGGCAAATGTTGCTTTATAATCCGCAGTATGAATCATGATAGGTTTTGCAGCTTTATGTTTTAAAGCATCAAAATAAGTCAAATCATTCTGCGTTATATAATATGATTTAACTACAAGTTCATTGCATAATTGATTGATCGTTTCCTGAATAGTTTCATTTGAATAAAATGCTAAATAAAAATGCACATTGAAATTGTTACTAAATCGTTTCCAATGTTCAATTCTGGTTAATATGTCTCTAGGTTCTCCAAACAAACAAACTGCTATATTGATTTTGCGTAATTCATAACTAGAAATGAATTCTTGTATTTCATGCATTATTCGCTCTTTGTTTCGGATATATCCAAATGCATTTGAATTTGTTTTAAAATTATATTCGATTTTTGCAGATTTAGTATCAACTTTTGATTTATTTACATCAAACAATTGTAGAATATCCGCAGTAGATATTGGCTCAGTGAATAAATTTATTGTTAATGATTGATTTTTAAAAAGATTTAAACAATGCACGGTGTCTGCATGAATGTCATTCAAGTTGTACCATTGAAATGAAGAATTGTAATTTATCTTATCTACGTTATTATCATTAAGCAAATCAAACAAAATATTCTTTTTTATATGTTTACCGAACAATGCTGGTAATCTAAATATCAATAGTTTTTGATATGACAATGTAGTTTGAACCATTTTCTCAAAAAATAAACGATTTGAACCATATGATGGCGTAGATATGTTTAATTCATAAGACTCGTCAGATCCTAGTGGGGCATCATAATAAACATCGATGGTAGAATATAAAACAATTGTTCCATATTGTTTTTTTGCTATGATATCTAAAATTTTGAATATATTTTCTAGATCTTGTTGTGGTTCTTGATTAACTTTCCATTTCGTTGCTGGTAAACATGCTAGATATAGTTCAGTGGATTCATCAGTAGGAATATTTCGTAATTCTTCAATATTCTTGCTATTGAATTGTAGATCGAACTGTATCGAATCTTTAAGAGTAGTTCCAATTAGACCCGTATTACCTATTAATATTTTCATTGATATATTTTTCTAATGTATATATTCCTTGAATTTTTCCAGTTACGCAAGTTATGATATTATCTGTTTTTGAAATAACCGGTGCTCTATCTGCCGATTGTGAATTTCGTTTAACTTTAACTGACGTATAATATGAATTGTAATCAAAATCCATTAAGAATTGTTTGTAGTAATATGATATTTTGTGTTCAATTATATCTCGTATTTGATTTTGATATGCATTATCAGTTTCAAATGTAGTTTTATATTTCATAATCATATCAAAGCTTTCTTCAACATATAACGGTGTATATTCAACATCTGTTACAGTATATTGAGTTTCATTGAAAGGATATATTGAAAATAATGGCCCATCTACCATGGTGATAGAACCAAACTTGTCTGCAGATATGCGATCATAAATCAAAGTCAAACTTAATTCAAAATAATGATCAGCTAACGGTCGTAACTGATTGTTTGTTACATTTATCACGAGATCATACTGTTTGGATAATGTATTTAATTCAGCATCATCAATTGATTTCATAACAAATATGTCTCGTAACTCTTGTTGAAAGAATGCTCGCGACTTAACCGGATCAATATATTTTTCATCAACTATTACAGATCCTTCAATGTTTTGAAATCCAGGGACGGTGCTTTCAATAAAATTGATTTGTTCACAAGTAAATATGCTTTTGAATGTTCCGTAATCGATTAGTGACTTATCTGTTGGAACTACATAATAGTTTTGATCAATATCTGAAACTAAATGTGGATAATCTTGAATAAATGCATCAAAAGTATCCCGACATAATTTTCTTGTTTTTTGATTTCTACTATAATGAAATCCTTTATGTAATCTGTTTTGATTGAAGAATGATGAACCTGCAAAGATACCTGATTGGTCGAACAATGTAATATCATGATGCTGTTTTAGTTTACGTGCTATATGACAACCTAACCAACCAGCACCTATTATTGCTATCTTCATGACTATGCTGCTCGTTTAAAGTGTGTCGTAATATGCGTTTTGTTTTATTTGACGTTCGATGGTTTTTTCATGGGTCAGGCAAAATTCTGCATCTTCTGGTAAATGCGAAATAGTTTTATATCCAGTCAATACCTCATGAACACGGTTCTGCCAACGTATCTCTGGTGCATTACGATATATTCTCCATTGAAAATCCGGGAAATTTATCCAGCCGGCTTCATTGACAGCCCAACCCCATTGTTGCATATGATCTTGTGACATACCCGTAACCATATTGATTCGAGGAACCCGGATTACATCTACTTGATTTGCTTGTAATATTTGAGGAAGCAATCTGCAGATATATTCTGAAACCATTTCATCAGCATCGATTTGAAAAATATAGTCCCCGGTGCAAAAACTTGTGAGCTTATTCTTCCAATCTGCAAAATGTCCTTGAAATTCTGCTTTATGCCAAGCAAATTCTGCATTTACTGAGTGTGAACGTAGAAAGTTTTCAATTTCTCGATCACCATTCTTAGAATCATATAGAACTACAATATCGTCTTGTGGTCTTTTATGTTTCAATAAAAATGCAATGAGCCGTTGAATCTCAATGAACTCATTGCATACTGTTATTGCATATGTTAGTTTCATATTTTAATATAAGGAATTTTGATTCAATATCAAATCTTTTGTAGCTTTGGAAGTTTCAATTCTATAGCTCTCGGAACAGATTCTAATGCTGCATCTACTTGTTCTAATACAGCATCGTACACATTGCTAACATGTGTTGCTGTGAATGTGCTATTTGCAAAGAACCGTTGACGTTTTGCTAATATCAACCATTTATCATAGTTCTTCAAAACTTCTTTCATCATGTCTCCGGCAAATTTATAGTCTGGTGTAAACCATTTAGCTGTTCCAATGAGAAATTCATTTTGAGCTGATGCATGAATTGGAGTCAATTGACCTGGCAATGCACATATGAAGTCTCGTTTCAAGAAATCTGCTTGACCTGAATAATGAGGTGCTATGATTGGTTTTGCTGTGGTTGAGAATTCTAACAATGGTCGTCCGAAGCCTTCTGCCTTGGTGAATGATATCATGGCTTTGATCTTCGGATGATTGTATAGTGCATTCATTTCCGCATCTGTTAAGTCACCGTGGAGTATGTATACTGATGGTAATGCAGCCTTTCCAAACAAGTCTCGTATTTGATTGATTTTGTTTTCAATCTCCATTCGATCCATTACGGAATATGTTGCTCCGCTGGTTTTCAATACTAATGCTGGGGCTGATTTTGCATTCCTATAGGTTGTGAAAAAACAATGTACTAATCCGGAGATGTTTTTACGATCTTCTCCAACTTGGCCAGATAACCAATGTCCTACACTTAATAATGCTGAAGATTCTGGAATTGAATCTAATGCTGTAAATCGTGTTTCAGGTTTGCCATTATATACTGTTTCATCAAAATATTCCGGTACCACTTCAATCTTGGTCAATATATCAACACCATGTTGTCGTGCTGTGTTTTCAAATACTTGTTTGGTGAATTGACTTGGCACAATGATTAAATTCATTGCATTGATTTTGTCAATCCATTCTTTCGGACATATATCGCCTTCGGTTCCTGCTGTTACGCCAATGTTGTATTTACCTACTGGCTGCAATTCATTGGGAACTGATATTTGAATGAATACGTCTGGCTGTTCTGCTAATGGTAATCCGATGATTCGATTTTGCCATTCTGCAGGAAATGGATATGACATTGGAGTATGTCCCCATGGCATTGAAACCAATTTAATGTCCCATTCTGCACTCTTTTTGTTGATTAGTTGTGTAATCACTTCTCGTGCATGGTGACCGTAACCGCTTTGAGTCGCAAATGGCGACAATATAACTACTTTTCTCATTATGCTACTATTCCTGTTTTTTCGTATTTTGGTTCTATAACTTGGGTCAATGTGTATCTTGGACGGTTTATGGGTTTAGCTTCAAATAGATAATCAATCATTGAAATCATCTTGCGGCCCATTTGTTCTGCCGTTAATCCATTCTTCAAAGCCCATTCGCGGCCTGATGCACCCATTTCTTCGCGAAGTGTTTCTGGTGTATCATACCAATAACGCATTGCATCAGCTACATCTTCAAAACGTACTCGGTCATCAAAGATATATGGTGTTTGTGGAGATCCTTGAAGTGATCGGTTGGTTGGAAATACTGGTTTTGCCCAAATGCCATGCAATTTATATTTACCTGTATGATTTGTTGCAAAGTCGCCATTGAAACGAATCCATTCTCCATTCTCATCTACAAACCCACATTGATCTTGCAGGCCACCGGTAACATTGTTGATGATTGGAGTTCCTGATAGAATTGCTTCCGTTGAACTAAGTCCCCAGCCTTCATTTGAGCCAATATTCACAACAACATCTGCTACATTGTACATTGCATTAAGCTCTTGAGTTGAAAGTTTTGATTCTGAGAACAAGA
>Ga0315909_10008318_pt1 | contig 11386 bp, 14 predicted proteins | sample LakEriMetagenome_11_FD_203527 | JGI IMG/M metagenome (GOLD analysis project Ga0315909, IMG submission 203527) | Freshwater fungal communities from buoy surface, Lake Erie, Ohio, United States - Buoy 2 MA125 | ecosystem: Environmental > Aquatic > Freshwater > Lake | place: USA: Lake Erie, Ohio...
TTGAAACATATTTATAATAAAGTTATAAGGAATAATAAATGCAGTTACCAAAGTTACAAAAAGTCGATCCTACTCGACCAGCAAAAAAGAAAATTCTATTGTTAGCAGATGATTTTCGTCTGCCATCTGGTATAGGAACAATTAGCAAAGAAATTATTTTTAACACAGTTAAAGAGTTTGATTGGATTCAACTTGGAGCTGCAATCAATCATCCAGATGCTGGCAAAGCATTTGACCTTTCACACGAAATTGCAAAAGAGACTGGCATTAGTGATGCCTCAGTAAAATTGATTCCATGGAATGGTTATGGTGATCGAAACATTCTATTTGCTATATTGAATCAAGAACAGCCAGATGCAATCCTACATTTCACAGATCCTCGTTATTGGACTTGGTTGTATGCTTTAGAGCATGAAATTAAAACTACCTTCCGCATTCCAATTACATATTATTCTATCTGGGATGATCTTCCATATCCTATGTGGAACGCTCCATATTATGGTAGTTGTGATATGATTATGGGAATCAGTAAACAGTCTGACAATATTCACAGAGAAGTGCTAAAACAAAACGGATTTGGTGTTGTAGATTATGATCACACCGTTATCCCACAAAACTTAAAATGGAATGATGTAGTTACAGGGTTTGTGCCACACGGATTAAATCATAATACATTTATTCCAGTTTCGAAAGATTCTGCAGAATACAAACAAGTACATGACCGAATCAAAACTAAGAACGGAGTAGATTTTGTTGTTATGTGGAATAACAGAAATATACGAAGGAAACAGCCAGGCGACTTAATCCTAGCATTCAAACACTTTGTAGATCAGTTACCGGCAGATAAACAATCCAAAGTAGCATTATTGCTGCATACACAGGCAATCGATGAAAATGGAACAGATCTTCGGGCTGTTGCTACCACTTTAGCACCAAATTGTAAAATTATTTTCTCAGAACAAAAAATATCTTCCGCAGAATTAAACTTGATGTACAATGTAGCTGATGTTGTAGTAAATATTGGATCAAATGAAGGATGGGGATTGAGTTCAACTGAGGCAATGCTTTCTGGTACTCCTATTATCAACAATGTTACAGGTGGATTACAAGACCAATGTGGGTTCACTGATGAAACCGGAGAATGGATTCGGTTCGATGGCAAATTTGCTACTAACCACACCGGCAAGTATAAAAATCATGGACATTGGGCAAAACCGGTATTTCCTAGTAACAGATCTTTGCAAGGTTCGCCCATGACACCATATATTTTTGATGATCGAGTAAAATATGAAGATGTTGCTGATGCTATTATGTATTGGCATGAAATGGACGAAGCACAAAGAACAGTATATGGAATGATGGGTCGTAGTTTTTGCTTTGATAACGGATTGACTGCTGAGGCAATGGGTAACAAAATGATTGAAATGTTTAATTATCTATTCACACATCAAAAAGAAGCAAGACCATTATTCACATTGAATCGAGTAGAAAAACGAGTATATGAACAAACAGGAATCGTAGCATAATGAGAAAAGTAGTTATAGCGTCGCCAGTTGCGACACAATCCGGATATGGGCATCACGCCAGAGAAGTTATTAGCAACATTATAGAACAACGTGGGACAGAATGGGATGTAAAATTAATTTCATTGCCATGGGGTCATACTCCAATGACATACCCTATTCCGACAGATTGGCAACTTCGAATCATGCCGTTGCCATTAACTGAGCAACCGGATGTATGGATTCAAATTTCAGTACCCAATGAGTTTCAGGCTGTTGGTAAATACAATATTGGTGTAACCGCTGGCACAGAGGGAGATATATGTAAGCCGGAATGGATTGAATGTATTAATCGAATGCAACTTATTATAGTGCCAAGTGAGTTTACTAAAACGGTATTTGAAAACACCGCAAAACAACACAATTTAACTATAACAACCAGTATACATGTAGTTCCAGAATATTTTGATGAACGCGTATATTCTAACAAGTTAGATTCTGCTACTAATACAACACAAATTATTCCACAACTAAATGAAATTTCAGAATCATTTGCATTTTTATCAGTAGGGCATTGGCTTCAAGGCCAGTTAGGTGAAGAACGAAAAAATATCAGTGGAATGATTCATTGTTTTTTCGAAACATATAAAAACAAAAAGAATGCACCTGCATTAATATTAAAAACTAGCGGCGCCACTTATAGTATCATGGACCGTATGGAGATTGAAAACAAAATCGAACAAATACGTGATATGTTTGGATCTGCTAAATTGCCTAATGTATATTTATTACATGGTGAATTAACGGATGCTGAAATGAATGCGTTATATAATCATCCTAAAGTAAAAGCATTGCTTTCATTTACAAAAGCAGAAGGATTTGGTCGACCGTTATTAGAATTTTCCACAACTGGTAAACCTATAATCGTACCACATTATTCTGGCCAGGTAGATTTCTTAAAACGAGATTTTATATGTGCACTACCAGGTGGACTAACACCAATACACCCATCGGCACAAAATGAATTTTTAATTGCCGAAGCAAAATGGTTTAGTCCGGATTATGCACAAGCTAGCAAATTAATTCAGGATGTGCATGACAATTATAAAAAATGGTGTGAGTTAGCAAAACGTCAGCGTTACTTTGTGAATAGCACGTTTACTAAAACTACCGTATCAGATATCTATAAGAACGTATTAAGCACTGCAGATATTGGAATTGCTAAGATACCAAAACCTGTAGAACTTAAGTTACCGCAGCTAAAAAAGATAGAATTGCCTAAATTACAAAAGGTTAGCAATGAAGATTAGTTATGCAGTAACAGTTTGCAATGAGTTTATTGAAATTCAACGGCTTATTGCATTTCTGTTAGAACATAAAAGATCTCAAGATGAGATTGTGGTGCAAATGGATTTACGTTTAGATGACTTAAAAGATTGTCCGCCGATTAAACGAGAAGTCTTTGGATATATCATGAAACATAATGAACAAGGTAATATTCGAGTTATATTCTGTCCATTAAATAATGATTTTGGGGCATTTAAAAATCATTTAACTCAACAGTGTGAAGGAGACTATATTTTTCAAATTGATGCAGATGAAATGCCATGCAATCCAATCTTAGAATCACTTCCAGCAATCTTAGAATCAAATCCCGATGTTGATGTATATCTAGTACCTAGAGTCAATACTGTGAATGGATTAACACAGGAATATATTAACAAATGGGGTTGGAATGTAAATGCAGAAGGCTGGGTAAATTGGCCAGATTATCAATGGCGTATTTACAAGAACAATTCGGAGATCAGGTGGATCAATAAAGTGCATGAACGGTTGGAAGGATTCAGGCAATATGCAACACTGCCAATGGAAGAAGATTATTCTTTATATCACCCAAAAACAATAGAACGACAAGTTAAACAAAACGAATACTATGACACACTATGATAAATACAATTCAACATTTAGATAAACAATATCCAGCATTTCAATCAATTGGGAATGCTGCACAATTTGCAATTCCATATGCAAAACATGTATGCACCGGCACCGGAGTAGATATAGGGTGTAATAGAGAAGAATGGATGTTCCCTGGAGCGTATGCTGTAGATCCAGCAATCAATGAGTTTAATGCATTAAATTTTCCATATGATAATTTGGATTATATATTTAGCTCACATTGTTTAGAACATTTAACAGATTGGGTATCTGTTTTAGATTATTGGACATCTAAATTAAAATCTGGTGGTGTTCTGTTTTTATATCTGCCGGATTATTCACAAACATATTGGAGACCATGGCATAACCGAAAACATGTTAATATATTTACAGCTGATATTATTTCGGATTATATGCATGATCGTCAGTATACAAATATATTCAAATCGGGTGTAGACTTAAATAATGCATTTATGGTAATGGGTCAGAAATCATGAAATATATATTCAATCAGTTTCAAGGACTAGGAGACATTTTATTTTGTGAACCAATTGCTAAACATTATTATAATGATGGCAAAAATGAAATCATATGGCCAATAGCAGGTGATTTTTTATGGTTACGAGAATACTTCCCATATATTAACTTTGTTAATTGGCAAGAATTTAACTTTCCATATGAAAGTACATATCACGGCAGAGTAACTGAAAATGAATTTCATGTTCCTTTAAGATTCGCTAATCCTATAGTTAGAAATTTACATCCACATGATTATTCAGATCAATTTCATACAATGATTGACAAGTATCGAATGGTAAATTTACCGTTAGATTTATGGAAAACTATGACATGGATTCGAAACGTACAGCGAGAAGATGAATTATATAATATGCTTGTACAAGATTCTAATTATATTTTAGTAAATAATGTGTGGAGCGATGGCATATTAAATATACAAGTAAATAATCCAGATAATCATCAAATAGTATATATGAATAGAGTTGCAGGATATACTATGCTAGATTGGGCTAAAATAATAGAAAATGCTTCTCAGATTTATACCGTATCAACATCAAATTTATTTTTAATTGAAACTTTATCTATTAAAGCATCCAATGTATGTATATATCCTAGATTGCCAAGAGAAAATAATTTTGATGGAATCTTGGAATTTGTAAATAAAAATTTTAAATTAGTATTATGAAAATAGAATTTAATTCATATGGATCTAAATTTATTTTTGATAAAGAAAAAAATAAAAAGATATTAAATTTTAATTGGCTTATTGATGTTTTACAAAAAGAAATATGGGAACCAGTTACTTTTAAAATTTTTGACAATCATAAAAATAAAAATAAAATTGCAATCGATATCGGAGGTTGGATTGGAATTACAACTATTTATTTATCTAAAATTTTTAAACAAGTTATAACAGTCGAAGCAGATAAGATTTCATTTAATGTACTGGCTGAAAACATTAAGGAAAATTTTTGTAATAACGTGTCTTTAATAAACAAGGCATTCCATAATAGTAAAACTGAAAATATATTTTTTGGAACAAATAGTTTTAACTTTGATTCTAATTTTGGGTCATCAACTAGTCATGCTAAATTACAAAGTAATAACAATACCGATTATTTAATTAAAACTATTAATATTTTTGATATTATTAAACAAACTGACCCAAATAATATTGGTTTAATTAAAATTGATATCGAAGGCGGCGATGAAGATGTTTTTGAAGAATTAATTTTGGTTGGGGCTGAATACAATTGGAAAATTTGGATTTCGTTTCATTATGGATGGTGGAAAGATAAAAATGTTATGAGATTTAAACATCTGTTACCATATATTAAAAAAGTTAGTAGAGATACTACTGAAATATCTAAATACGATTTATTATCATTAATAGAAATGAACGTGCCAGAATCGTTTCTAATTGAACTATAAAGTTAATAATATGAAAATAGAAGCATTTGTAATCTGTAAGAATGAGGAATTAATTATGCCTCATTTATTAAATTACTATTCACAGTTTTGCCAGAAGATTACTTTTTATGATAACGAATCTACTGATAGAACTTTAGATATTATCAATAATTTTGATAAATGTGAAACCAATGTTATTAGTTATTCTACTAATGGCGAAATACGCGATGACATATACGTTGAAATAAAAAATTCATGTTGGAAACAAAGTGAGTGTGATTTTGTTATTATTATCGATTCTGATGAATTTTTATATCATGATAACTTAGTAGAATTTTTATCTAATAATACGTATGATGTATACTATCCTACGGGATACAATATGATATCAAATTATTTTCCAGAAGACTATAGTAAACTATTAACAGACCAAGTTACATTAGGGGAGTATTGCAAAAATTATTCCAAGAGCGTAATATTTAATCCAAAAACTATCAAAGAAATTAATTACGGCATTGGAGCACATGAATCAAATCCAATTGGGTATTCTAATATATCAATATACAATGGCGATGATTTAAAACTACTACATTATAAAAATTTAGGATTTGATTATCGATACAATAAAAATTCTGCATACGGAAAAACTTTAAGTAATTATAATCTAACTAGGGGATTTGGATGGCATTATAATATGTCTGAAAATGAACAATATTCAGAATATTCTAATTTATATCAAAATAAAAAACAAGTTATAACAAGTATTCCTGACGTTTCGTTTGTAATCACAACATGTAACCGGTTAGATTTATTAGAACAAACATTAACAAGTTTTTTTAATATATGTAAATTTCCGTTTGTTGAATATATTATGTCCGATGATTCTGGTGATGAATCTGTTTATCTGCAACTAGTAGAAAAATACGGAGACAAATTTAAAATTATTAAAAACAATCCTAAATTAGGTTTATCTAAAACAATTGACAAACTATGGAACGATGTTTCATCTGAGTATATATTTCACTGCGAAGATGATTGGAAGTTTGATTCTAATCCAAATCTAATTGAAGATTCAATTTCTATATTGCAAGAACATTCTCATGTACATCAAGTACAAGTACGTCACACATATGATAATCCGCATAAACCAGAAGAACAGATATATTCCACATTAAACTTTGTAAAATTTAGAAAACTTCCGTGGTGGCGCGATGCGTGGACTGGATATAGTTGGAATCCAGGGTTACGTAGAAAATTGGATTATCAACAAATGTTTCCAAATGGCGTTCAAGAATTTGGAGATGAAATTGATTGCTCAAAACATTCAATGAAGTTTAACTACTTAGCAGTACTTCTAGAACATACATCATGTGCACATATTGGATATAACAGACATACTGAAAATTTTATTATATGATAGCTATATTATTACATTTGCATTATCAAGATTTATGGGAAGAATTTAAAGAAAAAATATCTCCCATATTATCAGATACTACTCATTTATATGTATCCATTAATGAGACTACCGAATATACTGATGACATTACAAAATATGCTACCAAAGTTTTTTTAGTAGAAAACCGGGGTATGGACTTTGGACCTTTTGTATTTGTATATAACAAAATCCGGCATCAAAACTATAAGTATATTGTAAAATTACATGGTAAAAAATCATTACATACACCAGGCATTGGAGATAAATGGCGTAATACTTTAGTAAATTCTTTGATAGAAACGCCAGACCAATTTGCTCATATAATTAATTTTATGGATACCGATTCTGATATATTCATGGCTTCTAGTCTAGAATACTATCATGATACGAATCGAGAATCTTTAAATCATCCAAACCGATTAGCAGCATTACCTTTTATTAATAAAGTACGTACATTTGTAAATTCAGATGATCATGGATGTTTTTTTGCAGGATCAATGTTTATTGTTACTACAAATTATTTAGAAAAATTATTTGGAGCTGTGAATTTAGAACAATTATATGAACAGTTTGAATTAGGATATTCAATGGATTCATTCGCTCATGGCATGGAACGTGTAATTGGATATGGGGTTCATACACATAACGGAAAATACTTAACAATATGAAAGTAATCTATAGAATTTCAGATGCTGGTTATAATAAGATTAAACCAGAATACATTAATAACGAATCATGTTTAAAGAACTTTTGCAATGTATTTTTTGATCATATATACGATATACATATAATAGCAGATAACTGTAGTGAATCTACAATAAACATGATAAAAAGATATATTGACTCTGCAAATATTGAAAATGTATCTATAGGCCATGGCGCCGGAACATTTAATTTAGCTTTAGATAAAGCATTAAAATGGGAAAATGATGAAATTGTTTATTTTGTAGAAAATGATTATTTACATAAACAAAATTCTCCTAACATATTAAAAGAAGGATTTGACCTAGGAGCATCGTTTGTTTCGCTCTACGATCACCCAGATAAATACTTAGATCCTAGTAGAGGCGGAAATCCATATTGTGAAGGTGGCGCCGAAGATACTAGAGTATATTTAACTAATTCATGCCATTGGAAAATTACAAATTCTACTACAATGACATTTGCTAGCAAAGTTTCTACACTTAAAAACACAGAAACCGTATTACGTAAATGGACTACAGGTACATACCCAGAAGATTTTAAAATGTTTTTAGAACTAAGAGAACAAAATGAATTATTAATAACATCAATTCCAGGATATGCAACACACGGTGAAACTGCTTGGTTATCGCCATTGACTGATTGGGCAACTTTATAAAAAAATAATATAATGAACAAACAACAACGTCTAGATGCTTTATCGCACGATTTAATTGTAGATATAGAAAATCGACCATATTATCAAAATTTCGATGTATCAATACATGGAGATACATTAGAACCAGGATCGATGCCAGCTCCTGAATTTTACGACTGGGTTGTTAACGAAACTAACAATAAAAATAATTCAGAACCGATTATTGGTATCGAAGTTGGAAGTTTTCTAGGATATTCAGCAATCGGATTTGCCAAAAAACTTAAACAACTAAATTCAAAATCTAAATTAATATGTATAGACACATGGTTAGGAAGTCCTGAACATTTTACTATGCTTAAAACTAATAATGATAACAGACTGGGTTGGATAAACGGATATCCTACTATGTATCATAAATTTATATCAAATGTTATCTTACATGATGTACAGGATATTATAATTCCATTACCATTTCCATCCACTATCGGGTTTAAAATATTAAATCAGTTATTTACCAAATATAACTTACAAGCAGATTTTGCATACATCGATGGTTCGCATGAAGAGCACGAAGTATACATGGATATATACTACTACTATCAACTAGTAACTAAAACCGGAATGATATGCGGAGATGATTGGGCTTGGAATTCTGTTAAAAATGATGTTATAAAATTTTGCAGTGATAATCAAATCGATTCCCTTAAAGTTTTATCTAATAACGTACATTGGGTTATAACAAAATGATATCAGTAATTATTCCTACATATAAAAGTCCGGATACATTAGATCTTTGTTTACGGTCCGCAATCGAAGGACAACAACATAAAAATCAAATTATTGTTGTCGTAGATGGGTTCTATGACTTAAATAAAGAGGTATTAGAGCGTTGGTCAGATTCAATTGATATATTGACATTAGATGTGAATCAAGGTCTTTGTCGGGGCACAAACTTAGGTGTGTATAACGCAAAACATGATAAGATTCTTATTGTAAATGATGATAATGTGTTTCCTAGATTTTGGGATACTACGTTAATAGATGATTGGAAAGATGGATGTGTTATTACACCAAATCAAATTGAACCATATCCTAGTATGTTTTCTCAGTTTATCATAGAAGATTTAGGAACATCCCCTGAAAACTTTAATTTAGAAAAATTTCAATTGTTTGAATATCATTACGCGTCTGGCGATAAACAAGAAGATAGTGGATCGACTCTACCCATATTCATGTCTAAACTAGATTTTATTAGATTAGGCGGGTGGGATGAAAACTATGAAATGGGAATGGTAGCAGATTGGGACTTTTTTTTAAAATGCCAACTTAGTGGACTAAAAATGATTAGAACATGGAATTGTCATTTTTATCATTTTGCATCAATTTCTACTAATGGAATTAAAAGACAACAATCAGAACAGGCAGGTCATGAGTATGCTAGATATAAATGGGGCAAATATATACAACATGATCCAAAAACTAACTTAAAATTTATTTAAACATAACATGTAACATATTTATAATAAATTTACGGATTTCGGTTATACATCTAATTAGTTACATCAATTAAGGATAGTATGGCTGAACGAAATAAATTTATGAAAAGTATGTTATCTAATGGCGATGTGTCAGTTAAACGCGTTATTGGATTCCTAGGATTTGTATGTTTGTTGGTTGTGATGTTTATCAATGCATTGTATCCAAAAACAGTAGCACCAGTGCCAGTATTGGTTAATGCAATTGAGTATATTGTGATTGCAGCATTGTTTGGCACATCTATTGAAAAATTTGCAAACCGTAATAAACAAGATGATTCAGAACAAGTTTAAAAGGATATCGTTATGAGTTTAGATTTAAAAAAAATAAAGCAAGTTCCATTAAGAGAAACACAGTACGTTAAAGAGGAAACTCCAAAGAGTCAAATTGTACTGCATCACACTGCTGGTAATGCATCTGGCGTTGGAACTATTTCAATGTGGGACACTGATGATCGAGGTCGAATCGCAACCTGCATTACAGTGTCAGGCCCCGGGGCTAAAGGAACATATGATGGCGAAATATGTCAAGCATTCTCTTCCAAACATTGGGCATATCATTTAGGTATCAAACCTGAAGTATTCAAAGCATACAAAGTATCTTATCAGCGATTAGATAAAATTGCAATTGGAATAGAAATTTGTAACTGGGGACCGTTAACATTTAAAGATGGTAAGTATTATAACTATGTTGACCGAATAATACCGGTTGAATATGTTACTACCCTAGATAAGCCATACAAAGGGCATTTATTTTATCATCGATATTCCGATGCTCAAATCCAATCAGTAAAAGATTTGTTAGTATATTGGAAAGGAATACACAAAATAGATTTAACATATAACTACGATCAGATGTTTACTGTGAATACCAAAGCACTAAAAGGTGAAAACGGATTATATTCGCATAACAGTTACAGAAAAGACAAATCTGATATTTATCCATGTCCCCGGATGATTGAAATGTTAAAAACATTGTAAGGTATTAAATGTACACACAACAACAAATTGAATCAACAGTTATTGCCAAAGGATACAAATGGTTCAGTGATACTGCTAATAAAGGATTTGATGTTAATATCATAGGTGTTAGAAACAATGCACCATCTATTGCTGATAAAGTAACAAATGTTTTTGATGACCATCTAACAATATCTTTTAAGAATGAAAGTGGTGTTAAACAGTATTACTGTTGGGCAGCAACGACAGACCCAGGCAAGAAAGGGGTTCAACAATTTCATAACAAAAAAGGAGTTGCTAGATTAGTTCCGGGCCAATACAGGGGCGTATGGAAAGTTGATAAGCATCAAGGAAAATACGATGCACTATGTCAACGATTAGGCAATGTAACTGTTTATCGAGATGGTAACCGTGATTTGCTATTTGAAGAAACAAAAACCGATACCGGATTGTTTGGTATCAATATACATAAAGCAGGACAAGATTCTACTTGGGTAGAGAATTGGTCAGAAGGTTGCCAAGTATTTAAACGAGTTAAAGATTTTGATGTGTTTATGTCTATATGCAAACGAGCAGCAAAGATACATGGAAATCATTTTTCGTACACATTAATTGAAACAACGGATATTACAGTATGAAAGCATTAGTAACAACAATTACATTATCGGTAGCCTCAATGATAACATTTATTTGCACATATTTTTATAACATGACTCTATCCCATTACGAACAGTATTTGGCTCTA
>Ga0315909_10008321_pt1 | contig 11383 bp, 9 predicted proteins | sample LakEriMetagenome_11_FD_203527 | JGI IMG/M metagenome (GOLD analysis project Ga0315909, IMG submission 203527) | Freshwater fungal communities from buoy surface, Lake Erie, Ohio, United States - Buoy 2 MA125 | ecosystem: Environmental > Aquatic > Freshwater > Lake | place: USA: Lake Erie, Ohio...
TCAGACAAATTAGTTTTAACAATGACAGGTGCAAAGTTAATTCAAGAATCAGATAACCCAAAGTTATTTGGCTTAATTCAAGAAATCACTATTGCAAGTGGCCTGCCAATGCCAAAGGTGGCAATAGTCATTGATAGCGCACCTAACGCCTTTGCAACTGGTCGAAATCAAGACCACGCACTTATTGCTTTCACCACAGGCATTTTAGATGTCATGGATCGTGATCAACTACAAGGCGTTATTGCTCATGAGTTAGCACATGTTGCTAATCGTGACACTTTGGTGTCAGCCGTTGCAGCAACTACAGCAGGTGCTATTGCAATCTTGAGTGACATGTTGATGCGCATGATGTGGTTTGGCGGCGGCAGAGATCGCGACCGCAGCGGTGGCAACCCATTACTTTTAGTCTTCTCATTGCTCATTCTTATCTTGGCACCAATAGCGGCCGTGCTTTTAAAATCTGCTATTTCACGCAAGCGTGAATCACTAGCTGATGCAACTGCGGTTGCCTTTACAAGAAACCCTGCAGGTTTGCGCAGTGCACTTGAAGTGTTAGAGCGGGATTCAACGGTTGTGCGCCAGAAATCAAACTCCATTGCACATATCTGGATTGAATCACCATTGGATGCAAAGGCTGTTTCTAAGATGTTTGCAACGCATCCACCCATTGCAGAGCGCATTGCAGTACTAAAGGCTATGGAGTCTTTGAACTAACTCTTCTCTGTTGGAAAGAACAAAGTGAAAGTTGTTCCAGAACCTGGCTTTGAAACTACGCCCACCTTGCCACCATGGGCCTGCATGACAGAGTCGACGATAGATAAACCAAGCCCGCTACCTTCTTGGCTGGTGCGCTGACGTGATGGATCTGCACGGTAGAAGCGCTCAAAGATTCTCTTTTGATCTTCTTCACTTAATCCTGGACCATTATCGGCAACAGAGACGTAAACACCATCTTCTTCATTGCGTGCAAGAACGTTGATTGCTGTGCCAGTGGGTGTGTGCACACGGGCGTTAGCTAAAAGATTAGTCATTACTTGATAAATACGCCCTGAATCGCCAAGAACAAATAACTCTTTGGGCATCTCTACAGTTATTGGGTGTTCTGGGCCAGCAGCAGATGCTGAAGCAACAGTCTCTTCGATGACATGAGCAAGATCAACTGGATGAAATTCAATATCTCGTGATTGATCAAGGCGAGCTAGGAGAAGCAAGTCTTCTACTAAAGCGCCCATGCGCACTGATTCTTTTTCAATACGCCCAAGAAGCTCTTTTGTTTTCTCACCATCAGGGACTGCGCCTTGGCGATGTAGTTCGGCAAAGCCGCGGATAGCAGTAAGTGGAGTGCGAAGCTCATGGCTGGCATCTGCAACGAAGCGGCGTAGTTTGTTCTCACTCTCAGTGCGAATAGCAAAAGATTCTTCAATGCGTCCAAGCATGGTGTTAAGGGAAGCACTTAAGCGTCCGACTTCGGTGTTAGGTTCAAAGTTCTCTAAACGTGCAGTGAGATCGCCTGCAGCAATCTTTTCAGCAGTTGCTTCAACGTTTTCTAGTGGCCTCATACTTATTTTAATAACTTGGCGGGCAGCAAAAGCGATAAGGAATAGAACAAGGAAGCCAATGAGTAAGAAGATTCGACCAATTCGATTTGTGGTCTTATCAAAATCTGCAAGTGATTGAGCAACTACTACAGTGCCAACAGAGGACGGCAACGCTTGTGTAATCACTCGAAAGTCAGGACCTGGAGTTTGTAATGTAAATGGCTTATCACCAAATGCTGCAACTACTTCAGGAGTCCACCCACCGATGAAATCTGTAATTCTGTTTGCGTTCAGATCTCCTCCAAGACCTCCAACAAAGGCACCAGATTGATCTAAAACCGTGACAGAGGTAGATGTTGGAATACGGTTAAGAGGAGTTGCAGAAGCTGCGCGGCCCTGCCTGCGCTCATCATTTTCTACTTTATCATTTGGATTAACTTCATTATCATTAACAATTCCAGCTTGATTCAAGCGCTGGGATGTTCCACCAACAACACTTAGGAGTTGTTCATCTATTTGGCCAATGAGATAACTATGCAGTGATCTTTCAACAACTAAACCTGCTCCGATAAACCCAATCGCAGAAAGCGTCAATACACCTGCAGTTAAGCGGTTGCGTAGTGACCAGTGGCGAAGGGGAGAGTTCATTTTCTTTACTTAGCTGGCATTCGCAAGCGATAGCCAACACCACGCACGGTGTGAATCAATGGTGGATCAAAGGCATCAATCTTTTTGCGCAGATATGAAATATAAGTTTCAACAATTCCAGCATCACCCCGGAAATCGTATTGCCACACGTGATCTAGAATCTGTGATTTTGAAACAACGCGATCAGCGTTAATGATTAAGTAGCGAATGAGTGCAAACTCAGTAGGTGAGAGATCAAGTAGTTCCCCAGCGCGGCGAACCTCATGTGTTGCCTCATCTAATTCCAAATCAGCAAAGCGCATCTTCTCATCATCAATGTCAATATGGTCAACACCTGTGCGGCGCAGTAGGGCACGCAGGCGTGCTACTAACTCCTCTAATGAGAACGGCTTGGTCATGTAGTCATCGCCGCCAAGAGTTAAACCTTTGACCTTATCTTCCATGCCATCTTTTGCAGTTAAGAAAAGAACTCCAGTATCAACGCCCTCATTGCGAATCATTTTGCAGACTTCAAAGCCATCTAGATCAGGCAACATGACATCTAGGACCATTGCATGTGGTTTGAACTCTTCAGCCATTGATAGGGCTTGTGCACCATTTGCTGCAGTGCGAACATCAAATCCAACAAAGCGAAGGCTTGTTGAAATTAACTCACTAATACTTGGTTCATCATCAACAACGAGAATGCGTTGCAGGTTCTTTACGGGAGCTGTGGTCATGGCTCAACAATGCTCCCACGAACTGGGAGTTTCCTGAGAATGAGCCTTGTTTTAGCCCTTAACTGAGCGCAAGAGAACTTGCGCCACGTCTAGAACCTCCATGGATGACTCACGTGAGCTCATTCCATCGGTAGTCATAACGCGGCAGAAAGGACAGGCAACAGCTAACTCTTCAGCACCCGTTCCGATCGCTTCATCAACGCGATTTAAGTTAATGCGCGTTCCAATTTTCTCTTCCATCCACATGCGACCACCACCAGCACCGCAACAGAATGAGCGCTCTTTGTTGCGCGGCATTTCAGTGAGCTGTGCACCAGTTGCTTCAAGGATTTCACGTGGTGGTTGGTAAATCTCATTGTGACGACCTAAGTAGCAAGGATCGTGATAAGTCATTGCAGTGTGGCTCATCTTTACTGGCAGTAGTTTCTTCTCACGAATTAACTGATTAAGTAGTTGAGTGTGGTGAACCATCTCTAATTCAAAACCACTCTGTGCATAATCGCGACCAATTGTTGTGAAGCAATGTGGGCAGGTAACAACAACTTTCTTCTTACCCTTAGGACGCTCAGCAAATACCTCTTTAAAGGTTTCAATGTTTTCAGCTGCCATGATTTGATACAAGAACTCATTACCAGCACGACGTGCTGGATCTCCTGTGCAAGTCTCTTTCTTACCTAACACCGCAAACTCAACGCCTGCCATGTAGAGAAGTTCAGCAACTGCCTTTGTGGTTTTGCGTGCACGCTCATCATATGCACCAGCACAACCAACCCAGAACAAGTATTCAACTTCATCTGGCAATACGCCTTCAACAACCTTGATTGGGAAATCACATTCAGCAATCCATGCTTCACGATCATTCTTGTTAGCACCCCATGGATTACCAGATTGCTCTAGGTTACGGAAAGTTCCACCGAGTTCTGCTGGGAAATCAGACTCCACCATTACTTGGTAGCGGCGCATGTTTACGATGTGATCAATATGTTCGATATCTACGGGACATTCATTGACACAGGCACCACATGATGTGCAAGACCACAAAATATCTGAAGTAATAGCTGCGTTTTCGCCCACCATTGCTTCAGTTTCAACGGTCTTAGCAAAGGCGTGATCGCGCATAGCCATGATTAAAAGCTTTGGCGATAGCGGTTTATCAGTGTGCCAAGCCGGACACTGTGACTGACAGCGACCGCACTCAGTACATGAAGTCATATCCAACAAACCCTTCCAGGTTATGTCGGCGCGAGTACCAAGACCAAAGACATCGTCATCCTTTGGATCTTCAAAGTTAACAACTTCACCATGTGAGAGCATTTCAGGAAGTGGTCCTAGTGATGACTTTCCATCAGCGTTTCTGCGGTAGAAGATATTGAAAGGTGCCAAGAAGCGGTGCCAAGCCACACCCATTGTTAGATTTGATGCAATAACAATGAACCATGCCATTGAACCAACAATTTTAATTGCTGCTACTAATTGAATAGTTGAGGTGAGCTGCGCCAGCGTCCATGACTTAAACATGTCGGCGATAAACCAAGTTGTAACAAAGTGGCGGTTCCATGCAGTCTCATCAGAGAGTGCACCTTCTAATCCGCGAAGTGCAATGACACAGAAGACAATAAGCAAGATTGTGAATTCAACGTAGTAAGCCTTAGCCATTCCACTGCCATAGAAGCGTGAGCGCTTATTGCGAAGACGGGTAACTTGGCGAATTCCAATTAATGTAACAATTCCAATTCCAGTTGCCCACGCAATGAGCTCAGTGAAGTATTCATAAACCCAGAAGTGACCAATAACTGGAAGTGCAAAGTATGGATCAATGAGTTGACCGTAGGCAGTGATGAGAGTTCCAAATAAAGAGAAGAAACCAATCATGACAAACCAGTGCGCAAAACCAACAACAGTGAAATTAAACATCTTGGTGTGACCAAAGATTTCACGCAAAGCCATGCGAAGACGTGTGCCCTTGTCGTTGCCACGTGTGGGATCTGCTGCACCCTTTTTATAGATCGCTAATAACGTGCGAACGCGCACGGTTAGAAGGATGAGAGCAAAGACGGTTATCCCGTAGGAGATCGCAGCAAGGGTCAGGTTCATGGAGGTAAGGGTAGGGAATAAAGCACCAACGTTGCCTGTTATCTGGAGTAGCAAACCTGAGTCGCATCGACTCAACCTTTTGTGTAGGATGGGCTCAGGTTTCAAGCAGTCCTCGACCCTAAATCAGGCTCGAGCGTCACTAAAAGGAGCACTACTTACATGGCTAGAGCAGTTGGAATCGACCTAGGTACAACAAATTCTTGCGTATCGGTCTTGGAAGGTGGAGAACCCACCGTTATCGCCAACGCTGAAGGCGCCCGCACGACCCCGTCGATCGTCGCCTTCGCTAAAAATGGCGAAGTACTTGTTGGTGAAGTGGCTAAACGCCAGTCAGTAACAAATGTTGATCGCACCATTCGTTCGGTTAAGCGTCACATGGGTACGAGCTGGAACGTCGATATCGACGGAAAGAAATACACACCACAAGAAATTTCAGCACGCGTTTTGCAAAAGCTAAAGCGCGATGCAGAGTCATACCTTGGTGAAACTGTCACTGATGCAGTTATTACAGTTCCTGCATACTTCAATGACGCACAGCGCCAAGCTACAAAAGAAGCTGGCGAAATCGCTGGTCTTAATGTTTTGCGCATTATCAACGAGCCAACTGCAGCAGCGCTCGCATATGGTCTTGATAAGGCAGATAAGGAACAGACAATTCTTGTCTTCGACTTAGGTGGTGGAACATTTGACGTTTCACTTCTTGAAATCGGTGACGGTGTTGTTGAAGTTAAAGCAACCAATGGTGATAACAACCTCGGTGGCGATGACTGGGATCAAGCACTCGTTGATCACCTAGTAACAACTTTTGGTTCACAAAATGGAATTGATTTAACAAAAGATAAGATGGCGATGCAACGTATTCGTGAAGCTGCTGAAAAGGCAAAGATCGAACTTTCATCATCACAATCTGCATCAATTAACCTGCCATACATCACAGTTGATGCTGAAAAGAATCCACTCTTCCTTGATGAAACAATCACACGTGCTCAGTTCCAGCAGTTAACTGCTGCGTTACTAGAGCGTTGCAAGAAGCCTTTCCAGGCGGTTCTAAAGGATGCTGGTATTCCAATCAACAAGATTGAATCAGTTGTATTAGTTGGTGGATCTACACGTATGCCAGCTGTTGTGGAACTTGTTAAAGAGCTAACAGGTGGAAAAGAGCCTAATAAGGGCGTAAATCCTGATGAAGTAGTGGCCGTTGGCGCGTCACTTCAAGCCGGTGTTCTTAAGGGTGAAGTAAAGGATGTTCTCCTACTAGATGTAACACCACTATCTCTTGGTATTGAAACCAAGGGTGGCGTTATGACTAAGTTAATCGAGCGCAACACAACTATTCCTACAAAGCGCTCTGAAGTCTTTACAACTGCTGATGATAATCAGCCAGCTGTGCAGATTCAGGCCTACCAAGGTGAGCGCGAAATGGCTGCTTACAACAAAAAGCTTGGAATGTTTGAACTCACAGGTTTGCCACCAGCACCACGTGGCATCCCACAAATCGAAGTTACATTCGACATCGATGCAAACGGAATCGTTCACGTTTCTGCAAAGGATCTTGGAACTGGAAAAGAACAGAGCATGACCATTACTGGTGGCTCTGCTCTTTCTAAGGAAGAGATTGAGCGCATGATGGCCGATGCTGAATCACACGCTGAAGAAGATCGTCAGCGCAAGGAAGAAGCAGAGATCCGCAACGCTGGAGATTCTCTTCTCTACTCAACTGAAAAGTTCATCAAAGACAATGAAGAAAAATTGTCTACAGGTGATGCACTAGAGAAGAAGACAGAGACAGAAGCAGCACTCGAGGAATTAAGGACTGCTCTCGGTGGTTCAAATTACGAAATGATTAAGTCAGCAACTGAAAAGGTTGCAACTGTTAGCCAAGCTCTAGGGGCTGCACTTTATGCAGGCGCAGCAGCTGAAGGTGAAAGTACACCAGCCGAAGATGGCGTTGAAGATGCTGAAGTAGTTGAGGAAGGCAAGTGAGCGAAGAAACATCGCTTACCGAAGAATCAGTAGTTGAAGATGTGGCACCGGATCAGGAGACTGATCCGGTAGCTACGTTAACTAGTGATTTACAACGACTTCAGGCTGAATATGCCAACTACCGCAAGCGCGTAGAGCGTGATCGTTCCCTTGCTCACGAAATGGCTATCGGCGCGGTTTTAACTGAACTTCTAGCACTACTTGATGATGTTGATCGCGCAGAATCACATGGTGAGTTAATTGGTGGCTTTAAAGCAGTTGCCGATCAGCTCAACACCATTGTTTCTCGCATTGGTCTAGAGAAATACGGCACTGACGGTGAAGTATTTGATCCACAGATCCATGAGGCTCTCATGCATGACACTTCTGCAGATGTAGCAGTGCCAACTGCTTCAAAGATTTTGCAGCCTGGATATAAATACAAAGAGCGCATATTGCGTCCAGCTCGAGTCTCTGTAACAGATCCAGCAGGAGAGTAATTACACATGGCAGCCAAAGATCTCTACGAAAAGGATTTTTATAAGGTCCTTGGCGTTGATAAGAAGGCTGCTGCCGATGAAATCAAACGTAAGTATCGAGGTCTTGTAAAAGATCTACACCCTGATACAAATCACGGAGATTCTGCAAAGGAAGAAAAGTTCAAAGCAGTCTCTGAAGCTTATGAAATTCTCTCAGATCCAAAAAAACGTGCTGAATATGATGAAGCCCGTTCTTTGTTTGAACGTGGTGGATTTCGCGCACCAGGCGGTGGAGGAAACTTTCAAGGCGGAGATTTCTCAGACATCTTTGGCGGTGGCAACCCACAAGATATTTTTGCAAACCTTTTTGGTGGCGGTGGCCGACGTGGTCCGCGCAAAGGTCAAGATTTACAAACTGAGGCCACAATTACTTTCCGTGAATCAGTCTTTGGAACTAATTTAGATTTACGTCTAGGAACAGATAGAGGCGCTGCACAAAACATTACTGCGCGTGTTCCTGCAGGTGTTAATGATGGTGCAAAGATTCGCGTGAAAGGCAAAGGAGCACCGGGAGAAGCTGGCCCAGGTGACTTATTCATTCTTCTGCACGTTAAGCCCCACCCAATCTTTTCTAGAAAAGCTGAGAACTTACTTGTTACTTTGCCAATTACCTTTACTGAAGCAGCATTAGGCGCAGATGTGAAAGTGCCAGTAATGAGCGGTGAAGAAGTAACTGTGCGCATTGCACCAGGTACACCCAACGGTCGCACGCTTCGCGTCAAGGGCCGTGGAATCACAAAAGGCTCACATGTTGGCGATCTACTTGTAACCGTTGATGTTCAAGTGCCACAGCGCGTTGATGGCAAAGCGCTAGAGGCGCTCAAGAGCTTTGCTGAAGCAACTGCTGGCGAAGATGTTCGCGCCGAATTAGCTGCAAAGGCAAAACAATGAGTGATGATCTAAAGAATGAAGTCCCAGCAGATGACGCCGCTGTTTATGTCATCTCAGTTGCAGCAGAGATTTCAGGATTACATCCACAAACTTTGCGCCAATATGACAAGTTAGGTTTAGTTTCACCTTCTCGCACTGAGGGGCGCAATCGCCGTTATTCATTGCGTGACATCGCACTACTGCGCGCAGTTCAAAAGCTTGTGGGCGAAGGAATTAATCACGCGGGAATTAGACGTATCATTGAACTTGAATCAGCGATGGCAAATATGGCAATAGAGGTTGCGCAGTTGCGTATTGAAGTAGATGCACTAATTGAAGCTAATCCACCTAAAGGAGTTGCACGACGTTCACGCAGTGAAGTAATTGTCTATAAGCAGGAGAAGTAATTAAGCAGGCTTCATAAAGTTAGTTCGACCGGCCCACTTGCCGAGAGTTTGTTCAACCGGAGATTTTAAGATTGACTCTAAAACAGTTCCATAGACATCTCTAAAGTCAGTGGTAACAGCTAAGTCACCATCAATTAACTTAGATAGTGAAGGCTGGTCGCCATAAAAACCACCCTTAACTTTCTCGCCGATGATAAACATTGGCCCAGATGTTCCGTGATCTGTGCCCTGAGATGCATTTCCCTTTACGCGACGGCCAAATTCGCTATAAACCATCACGGTCACATCATTTGAACGAGTGGTTGATTTGAGTTGACCCATAAAGCGTGCCAGTGAATTAGAAACAACACCTAAGAGTTCAGCTTGGGCATTTGCCTCATTAGCGTGTGTATCAAAGCCACCGAGTGAGACTGACCAAACCTTTGTTGGTGATCCTGCTGCAATGAGTTTTGCAACAACATCTAACTGCTGTGAAAGATTGCTATCTCCCCCGGCATTTCCACCATTAACCGTTGGCAGATCAACGGCAATAGGTGCTGGTGCTTTTAGTACCGGTTGAATTGAGGAAGAGACCGAAAAGAGATTGCGCATAGATGTAGCAGCTGCTGCCATGAGCTTTGAATCTGCACGCGCTGGTTTTGAAAGTTGAATGCATTGATTAGCCAACACCCCCTTTGGAATTACTAAACCACCTAATGGCAATGCAGAGCCAGAGATTTTGCTTCCAGCAAACATAGGTGGAAGAACAGAACCTAGAGAGATTGCGAGCATGGGATCAACTGGTTGTGTGTCTAACCAGCGACCTAACCATCCAGTGTTGATGTGTTTATCTGGTGATGCAGTCTGCCATTTAGCCATAGAAGAAAAATGTGAGCGATCAGGTTTTGGATAACCAACACCACGAATGATTGCTACTTTGTTTTGATCCCACATCGCCTTAATTCCACCCATAGATGGGTTGAGTGCAAGCTCAGCATCTAGCGGTAACATTGTCTCTGCTTTGTAAGAGATGTCAGGTCGAGCTGAGAAATAGATTGAATCCTTATATGGAATAACAGTGTTTAAGCCATCATTTCCGCCATAGAGAGTCACAACAACAAGGATTGGTGTTCCAGAGGCAAGTGGGCGGTTAATCGCTGCTTCTGCAATTTCATCTAGCGTTAAGAAATTAGCTGCAGTTCCAACTGCAACTGCGCCAGTTGTGAGCTTAAGGAATCTTCTTCTTGAAATCGTATCCATCATCTACTCCTATGCACTCACTATGTATTCAGGACTACACAATGCAAGTAATGCAAACTGTGCTGGATCATCTACGGCGCTGCGCAGCGCTGACTGTGTGCGCGCGCTCCACTCAGCAACTCCGAGCCAATCAGCACTCTTTGCAACTCGTGAATCTTTTGGAATTTGTTGAAGAGCAGACAAATTGCTTTGCTTAATTAACCAGGCTGCAAATGCCAATCGATACTGCGCAGTTGCTGAAGATAACCAGGCCTCACCTGCAGGCCATCCACCCACGTTAGGTGGGTTAAAGGGAACTTGTCCTAATTTATCGAGGTGATTATTTAACTGCCCCGTTGTTTTTAGGGCAGAGGGAGTTAACTCCAGCGCACGGCATGCAGAGATAAACCATTCAACAGGAGATTTCACCATCGCATACTTCTCATCACTCATAGAAGGATCTGCGGCCATGGCTTGAATCGTTGTTGCAATCTCTCGTGTTGCAAATCCTTTTTTGGCGTTAAAGGAGGTTGGCATAGTTTCTGTGCTTGAGATGAATCGATACCACAACCGCTCTGAGATGAAAGTTGCACAGTCATCTCGAGCAACTAAGAAATCTGTTAGAGAATCTCCGGTAAAACTCCCGGTTTTGCCTAATAAAGTTACGGGGCTGGTGTCACGTCTGTTTTGATTAATAGTTACCACGCCACTGCTTTTCTCGACTTGATAGCCAGTTAAAACCCGTGAAATAGCCTTCACATCATCTTCGCTATATCTATTCACACCAAGGACAAAGAGCTCCATTAACTCTCGTCCTAAGTTTTCATTAGGCGCTTTAGCTGTGTTGTCTTGACCGTCTAACCAAAACTGGAGCGCTCCATCGTTGAGCATTGCTTTAGTCATTGCATTGAAATTACCGAGTGCATGCGTGCGAAAAAGCTGATTTTGTTTATACATTGGAAGGGCGTAGTTAAGTTTTTGAATTGATGTGGCCCAGTGACCATGCCAAAACCAGACCATGCGCTCTGTTAATCCATGATCACTCAAAGCCATCATGTCTAACCACCACAAACCCATTTGTTGTGTCTGACTACGCATTGCAAGTGCAAAGGGAACACTCTCAGGAGTTTTATCTTTAGGACGCTTTCCTAAATCAGTAATCGCGGGAAGTGCAACTGGTGTGCTTGTAGTTAAAGCTGTGGGCACTGTAGTTAAACGAGTGCGCGTAGTTTGAACACCATCTTTGAGCGCCTGCGCATATTCACCAGGTCTTGGGCCAAAACCAAAGCGGTGAAATAACCGCGAGGTCTCAAGGCGCTTGATATTCATAAGAGGACTGTAGGTGGAGAAAGTGAACAAAGTAAGTCAAATAGAAGAACCCACATGAA
>Ga0315909_10008323_pt1 | contig 11381 bp, 10 predicted proteins | sample LakEriMetagenome_11_FD_203527 | JGI IMG/M metagenome (GOLD analysis project Ga0315909, IMG submission 203527) | Freshwater fungal communities from buoy surface, Lake Erie, Ohio, United States - Buoy 2 MA125 | ecosystem: Environmental > Aquatic > Freshwater > Lake | place: USA: Lake Erie, Ohio...
GACATTGAGGCGCATGAGCGCGCGCACCCAGGCACCGTCAATACCAAGGCGGCAGGGGCGGCGCAGTGAGCGACGACCGCGCCAAGGAGAAGAACCCCTACGACCGACCGAGTGACCCGGCGAAGCGTCACTCCGCAGCCATGACCGACGGACCAGATCGCGCGCCAGCACGCGCGATGTTGAAGGCGATCGGCTTCACCGATGAAGATCTCGCCAAGCCGATCATCGGTGTTGCCACCACCTGGATCGAGACGATGCCGTGCAATTACAACCAGCGCGAGCTCGCGGATGCGGTGAAGCGCGGCATTCGCCGCGCAGGCGGCACGCCGATGGAGTTCGGCACCATCTCCGTCTCAGACGGCGTGGCCATGGGTACCGAAGGGATGAAGGCATCGTTGATCTCACGCGACCTGATCGCCGACTCCATTGAGCTCGTCGCCGCCGGACACAGCTTTGACGGCATCGTCTGCCTCACCGGCTGCGACAAGACGAGCCCTGGCGCCGCGATGGCGCTCGGTCGCCTCAACATCCCTGGACTGATCCTCTACAACGGCACGATCCTCCCCGGCTCATTCAACGGGAAGGACGTCACCGTGCAGAGCGTCTTTGAAGCGGTTGGCGCCTTCCGCGCAGGAAAGATCAGCGCCGAAGAGCTCTGGGCACTTGAGAACGCCGCCTGCCCAGGACCTGGCGCGTGCGGCGGACAGTTCACCGCAAACACGATGAGCATGGCGATGGAGGTGCTCGGTCTCTCCCCCGCTGGCCTCAACGGCATCCCTGCGCCAGACCCAGACAAGATCGCAGCGGCGGAACGCTCCGGCGAGATCGCCGTGCAACTGGTGCGCGATGATGTTCGGCCACGCGCACTCGTTACGGAGCGCGCACTGGAGAATGCGATTCGCGCGGTCGGTGCAACCGCAGGTTCAACGAACGCCGTGCTGCACCTCCTCGCGATTGCGCGCGAGTTCGACCTACCGCTCGAGATTGAGGCCTTTGAGCGACTCGGTGAGTCAACGCCAGTGATCGGCAATCTCATCCCTGGCGGCAGCTATGCGGCACTCGACCTCTATAAGGCTGGTGGTATCGCCCTCGTCTTGCGCGAGCTCGTCTCGGCAAAGCTGCTGCACGTCAACGAACGCACGGTTGATGGACGAACCATCGGCGAGATTGCTGGGAGTGCAGTGGAGACGCCCGGCCAGAAGGTGATCTTCCCGATCAGCGCACCAATGTCGCCAAATGGTGGACTCACCGTGCTGCGCGGCTCACTTGCACCAGAGGGGGCGATCGTCAAACTCGCCGGACACTCCCGCCGGCATCACAGCGGTCCCGCGCGCGTCTTCAATGGTGAAGAGGCCGCCTTCGCGGCGATTCGCGCGAACAGTGTCAAGGCGGGCGACGTGGTGGTGATTCGCTACGAAGGTCCCGTTGGCGGACCAGGGATGCGCGAGATGCTCGCGGTCACCGCTGCACTTGTTGGCCAAGGGCTTGGCGATCAGGTCGCGCTCATCACCGACGGTCGCTTCTCTGGCGCAACCCATGGCTTCATGGTGGCGCACATTGCACCGGAAGCGGCGCTCGGCGGACCGATTGGCCTCATTGAAGAGAACGACACGATCACCATTGATGTTGCCGCACACGAACTGCGACTCGACGTTGACCCTGCAACGCTCGCCAAACGCCGCGCGGCGTGGCGAGCACCAGCGCCCAAGTACACGGGCGGCGTCTACGCCAAATACGCCGCACTGGTGAGCAGCGCCTCCGATGGCGCAATCACCACAGGGAAGCGACTGAAGCGCGCACTTGATACCGCAGCGGAGCAGTAGGAGGCGGCATGGCCCCAAAGAGGGAGGCTGATCCTCGCGACCCGCGACGCGGCCTCCGCGGTCTCGACTCTCCTGTCATCCCAGGGAGTGAACCGCCAGATCCTGAGCGTGCGGCAGAGCAGGAGCGGCGCGGCCTCTTCGGCGTGAAACTCATCGTGGGCGGACTCGTGGGAACCGCCATCATCTTCACGATCCTCGACATCATCGCCCAGCGACTTGGGGCGTAACCGCAGAGCAGAGGGGTGGGCATGAGCAACTCGCAGTTCGCAGCAACCGCCGCCGAACGATTCCCAAAAGGTCTCCCCTCCGCCACCGTTGATGCCGCCCTAATGAAGAAGATTGGCGCAGAGGCTGCGGATGACTTGGTGCAGTTGATCCGCGCCGAGAGTGTGAATCCACCCGGAAATGAGACGCGCGCGGCGAAGGTGCTCATTGAGCTGCTGAAGCGCGAAGGCCTGGAGCCTGAGTTCTACGAGCCACTCCCTGATCGAGGCAATGTCAGTGTCCGGCTGCGAGGGAGCGCCTCTGCGGCGAATCCGAAACTTGATCCGCGTGACAAAGAGAACGGTGCCCTCCTCCTCTTTGCACACCTTGACGTTGTCCCCGCCAACCAAGACGGCTGGACCGTGAACCCGTTTGAAGGCGTCGTCAAGGACGGCTACGTCTGGGGGCGCGGCGCCGTTGATATGAAGGGGGCGCTCGCCGTCCAAGTTGGCGTGATTCGACTCCTCTGTGCCCGTGCACGGGCTGCAGGGTTGAACCCGGCGAAGGATCCGATCCCAGGACTCCGACGCGACATCATCCTCACCGCCACCGCGGATGAGGAGACGGGTGGCGAAGATGGGATCGCCCTTGTGCTGCGCGACCGCAAGCACTGGCTCGACGCTGCAGTTGGCCTCACGGAGGCGGGCGGGATGACGATCACCGCCGCGGGCCGACGCATCTATCCGCTCCAGGTCGCTGAGAAAGGCTTCGCTCGATTCAACATCACCGTCAGCGGGCGCTGGGGCCACGCCTCCATGCCAGACAGCGACAACGCCCTCTTGCGCGCCGCACAGATCGTGGAGCGCGTCGCCGTCCCTGGTCCTGTGCAGTTCGTCAAAGAGAACGAGGCCCTTGTTGGCGCGCTCCGCGCCGCACTCCCTGAAGCGGCCATCGCTCGGCTCGAGCGCCTCCTTGCGGAGAAAACCTTCAGCGACGCGGCGCCACTGAACAGCGAAGCGCCAACCGCCGGTTGCGCCCCTGAGCTCCTCCGTGCACTGCGCGCCGTGCTGCGCGATACGTTCGCCCCAACGATCATCGCCTCAGGGATTCGCTCCAACGTCCTCCCAGGTTCTGCAACCCTCACGGTAGATAGCCGCATCCTGCCGGGGACGACGCGCGAGCAGGCGCAGGCGAACATGCTGGAACGCATCGGCCCTGACCTTGCGCCATTCGTGAAGGCAGACCTTACGGAGTTTGGTGGAGCGGTGAGTAATCCAATGGATCACGAGATTCTCGGCATTGCATCCGCCGCGATTCGTGCGCGCGACGCGGAGGCCATCCTGATGCCCGCGGTAGCTCCGTACGCCACCGACGCAAAGATCACGGTGCCTGCAGGAATTCCAACGTACGGCTTCTCACCCTACCTGCTTGATCCGAAGGAGCGATTCATGGAGCGCTTCCACGGCGTTGACGAACGCGTCTCACAGGAGGCGCTCGCCTGGGGCGTTGAGGTCCTCTACGACGTCACGATGGGGTACGCGGGGGAGTAACCGGCGCGCGTGTCGCAAGCGCGGCAACTGCTGCCGCAACAAGTCCGCGCTCTGCAGCGGGAAGCCTGCGCACCACGCCAACAAACTGTTCCGCGCGTCCGCGATCAATTGCCGTGAGCATCGCCTCACCCGCCGCGGCAAGTAAGTGCACGCGCCTGCGCTTATCCTCGGCTGCGATCACGCGCAACAACTTCCGCGTCACGAGTCCCGCCACGAGTCGACTCGTGGCCGAGTGTGATCGACCGAGTTCCGCAGCGATCTCGGCGATATTGCGCGCGCGGCCATCTGCAAGGAGATAGAGCGCCGCAACCTGGGCGAGCGACAGATCCGTCGGCGCCAACTGCTGAGCCGTAGAGAGGACGAGCTCACGCCAGAGCCTGCGAATGGAGACGATACGACCACCGATCTCTCCGAGACTCTGTCGACGCCTCGCCACCTCATCGATTCCGCTGCCGAGTGGCGCGCGCCCAACGCCAGCGATGCGGCTCCGCAGTTCATCCGCAGCACGAGAGAGGTCGGGTAAACGGCGCCGCTTATTTGTATGCATACACGCATATAATACACCGCTCCCCAGGGTGACCCCTCTACGATGCGCGCATGTCCCCTATCACCACGTGGATCTTCCCTGGGCAGGGATCGCAGGCGGTCGGCATGGGTCGCGAAGCCCTCGCCGCCTCCCCCGCCGCACGCGCCGTCTTGGCCGAAGCGGAGGCGGCGCTCGGTGAGAAGATCGGCGCACTCATTGCCAACGGACCAGCAGACGCGCTTGAGCGCACCGAGCAGGCGCAGCCAGCGATCTTGATTATCTCCATTGCGCTCCTTGAGGCGGCGCGCGAGCGAGCCGCAGCGCGCGGCGAAACGCTCGAGGTGCCGAACTTCGCCGCCGGCCACTCCGCCGGCCAGTACGCCGCCGCTGTTGCGGCGGGCGCGCTCAGCATTGGCGACGCAGTGAAGCTTGCACGCATTCGCGGCGACTTGATGCAGACCTCAGGTGGTGGACGCCCTGGCGCAATGGCCGCAATCCTTGGGCTCCCTGAATCAGAAGAGTCACGCATCGTCGCCGAAGGGGCGGCGCGCGGCGTCCTCGTCCTTGCGAATCGCAACTCTCCGGGTCAAATCGTTCTCTCTGGCGAAGTTGCCGCCATTGAACACGCCGTCGCCACCGCATCTGCCGCTGGTGCGAAGCGCGCCGTGCGACTGCAAGTCAGCATCGCCAGCCACTCACCACTGATGGAGGAGGCGGCGGCCGGAATGCGCGCCGCACTCGAGTCCGTAACCGTCCACGACCCGAAGATCACGATGCTCGCCAATGCGAACGCGGCGCCAATTCGCACCGCTGCAGAGCTTCGTCGCGAACTCTCTGATCACTTGACGAGTGGCGTCGACTGGATCGCCGCGATCGGCGCCACCGCCGCCGCTGGAACCGAGCGATACGTAGAAGTTGGTTACGGCCGCGTCCTCAGTGGACTCGTCAAGCGCATCCCATCGGCGGCTGGTGCTGAGATCGTCTCTATTGATGATCTTCCGCTCACCGCAGCGGTCGTGTCGTAAGGAGGCGCGATGCGAGGAGCAGATCACACCCGTCGCGTTGTCATCACCGGCCTCGGCATCGTCTCGCCAATCGGCAACGACCCAGCCAGCGTCTGGAAGTCGCTCACCGAGATGAAGAGTGGCCTTGGTCGCATCACGCACTGGGATCCAACGGCGTACTCGCCATACGTGGTTGCTGGTGAGATTCGGAACTTTGACCCGGCCACTTGGCTTGACCCTAAGTCCATTCGCCGCACTGGACCTGAGATCCACTGGGGAGTGGCTGCCGCAAAGCAGGCACTCAAGGACTCGGGGCTTGAGATCACCGATGCGAATCGCGAGGAGATCGGCGTGGTCTTTGGATCTGGTGCTGGCGGGCAGGGACTCTTCATTGAGAACCAGATGGCTTGGAAGGAGAAGGGACCGCGCAGCGTGGCGCCGACCTTTATTGCGCACGGCTTGGTCGACAGCACCTCAGGGATGATCGCGATTGAGACGGGTGCCCTAGGCCACAACATGGCGGTGGTCTCCGCCTGCGCCACAGGGACACACGCACTGGGCGAGGCGGCCGAGGCGATCAAGCGCGGTGACGTCACCGCCGTCATCTCAGGCTCCACGGAGAACCCACTCATTGAGGTGGCGCATATTGGCTTCATGAACATGCGCGGCCTCGGCGCACCACGCGACGGCGAAGGCCCCGCAAGTGCCTCGCGACCATTCGACGCGGATCGCGCCGGATTCGTCTTGGGCGAAGGGGCGGGCGCGTTCATCGTGGAAGACCTCGAGCACGCGAAGGCGCGCGGCGCAACGATCTATGCAGAGGTGGTTGGCTACGGCTCATCAGCTGACGCACACGACATGATCCAGCCGGTCGAAGGCGGCGCGGGCGCTGCACGCTCCATCAAGTGGGCGCTACAGCGCGGCAAGATTGATCCGTCCGAGATCGACATGATCAATCCACACGGGACGAGCACGCCAGTGGGCGATGCGCGCGAAGCGCTCGCCTTCCACAGCGCGCTTGGAGCACGCGCGGCGCAGATCCCAATCTCCGCCACGAAGTCGCTCACTGGACACCTGATGGGTGCGGCGGGCGCCGTGGAGGCGATCTTCACCGCCCTCTCCCTCCACCATCAGACGATCCCAGGGACGCTGAACACGCGGAACGTTGACCCTGAGTGCAACCTGACGGTGGCCCTCGAAACGCGCCAGGCACCCCTACGCGCCGCGATCAGCAATAACATCGGGCTTGGCGGACATAACGGCGCCGTGGTGTTGCGACACTGGACTGGAAAGTAGGAGGCGAGATGGGAGAGCAGAGCGCACCACGAAGCGACGCACAGCGCGCCGTCATCACCGGCTACGGTGCGATCACGCCGATCGGCAACAGCGCCGCAGGCTACTGGTCGGCACTGATCGCCGGCACCTCTGGCGCTAATCGCATCACGCACTTTGATCCATCCGCGAATGAGGTAAAGATCGCCGCCGAGGTGAAGGACTTCGATCCAACAAAGACGATGGAGATGAAGATGGCGCGCCGCATGAGCCGCTTCGTTCAATTCGCAGTAGCCGCCGCAACGGAGGCCATGGAAGACGCCGGCCTCGCCAACATCCACGAGTGGGACGCTGAGCGACGCGATCGCGTCGCTACCGTCATCAATACGGGTGGTGGCGGCATTGAGCAGGTCACGATGGGCGCCGATGCCTTCCGCGAGAAGGGTGGCCGCTTCGTCAGTGCCTTCGCCATCCCCGCCCTGAGTCCAAGCATGGGCGCCTGCATGGTCAGCATGAAGTATGGCCTCACCGGTGCGGCGATCACCCAGGCCGCCGCCTGCGCCACGGGCGTCCTCGCCTTCCAAGATGCACTCCGCCTCATCCGCAGCGGCGAAGCAGACATCGTCATCGCTGGCGGCGTAGAGGCGCCGCTCCTCCCCATGGCCTTTGCCGCGCTCGGCAACATGGGGGCGCTCAGCAAGCGCAACGACGAGCCAACGCGTGCCAGCCGCCCGTTCGACACGAACCGTGACGGCTTCCTCTTCGGTGAAGGTGGCGCCGTCTTCGTCGTTGAGTCACTCGCGCACGCCCGCGCGCGCAACGCCACCATCCGCGCCGAACTCCTCGGCGCCGGCGCAACCGCCGACGCCTTCCACATCTCCGCACCAGAGCCGACCGGCCGCGGCGCCGCCGCATCCATGACGAAAGCGATCAAGGATGGTGGCGCGCAGGTTACCGATATCAGCTACATCGTGGCGCACGGCACCAGCACCCCGCTCAATGACCTCACGGAAACCAAGGCGATCAAGCGCGCGCTCGGCGATCACGCCTACAAGATTCCGATCAGCTCACCAAAGAGCATGGTCGGTCACCTGCTGGGTGGCGCAGGAGCCGTTGCCGGCCTCGCCGCCATTAAAGCAATCGAAACCGGCACCATCCCGCCGACGATCAACCTCGAGACACCAGACCCTGACTGCGACCTAGACTACGTCCCAAACACCGCGCGCACCAACCAACCGGTTGACCGCGTCCTTATCAACGGCTTCGGGTTCGGCGGACAGAACGCGTCCGCGCTGTTCGGAAAGCTGCGAAGTTAGCTCCGACCGCGCAATCGCTGAGCGATCTTTCGCAAAAGTTCACGAACTCCTAAGCCAAGCAGGTTGAGGGCCAAAAGCACCAGCGTGCGTACCCCAAGGCGCGCAGAACGGACCGCTGCCGCAAGGTGCCTCGCTTGATCTTGAGGCCTGGCCTTTCTTGGAGAACCGAATCCATCCATGACGCCTGGCACATAGCCTTCCGGTACCGCGGTCTTAGTTGAATTCAGTCCAAGCGCACGCAGTTGGCCATACAACGCGTGCGCGAGGATGTTCGAGCGTCGCTCTTCTTCATTGCTAGCAGATTCGCCTACTTGATTAAACCTGTTTCTGTCTACGATCAGAGCGTCTATTTTGCCAAGAATAGTTGCTCCAGAAGCTCTAAGCCCTTCAACGATCCGCGTTGACTCGGTAACGCAGCGGTCAGCGTACTGTGCTGGAACTCGGCCTGTACTAGAACCATCAGACTGAACACCCTGCTCAATTTGGGGGACCGCACCGCGGGTCACTGCGAGATACCTAAGTTCGGGTGACACCTCATGCTCTTCTGCCAACACGTTGAAACGCCGAATCCCCTCCACCGTCACTCCGTCAAGTGACACATTCCGCACATGTCGACTTGAACCGAGAGCGCCCTCTTCCGCACCAATGAGTGACTCCATATGGCGCAGGAGACGGTCAGGATCTGCATCATCTACGCAGATCACGGTGATGGCGCGCTGACCGAAGACTTCCCCCCAACGTTGAACGAGCTCATCGTGCCGGTGCTGATGCCAGAATCTCGTGCTATAAGGGTTACTGCTTGGCGAAAATATTAGCTCCAGCCACTCTGTAAATGAATATGTCGCACCTTCAATGACGTTCTGCCTCCAGCGAGATGGCAGTATTCTGTCGAGCGACCGCAGCGCAATGACAATTTGGTACTCAGCACCAGGCAACTCCTGGGAGATCGTCCTAATTTGTGCTGGAGTGGCCGCTGCGAACCATTCGCTTGAGACGACTACAGTGGATTCAATCGAATCGTTGATCTCCTTTAGGAGCTGCTTCCAGGCCGACGCTGGCACCTGTCGACCCGTAGTCCGGTCTTTCCGTCTTGTTGCCCACATCGCCGCAGCCGATGACTGCGTCCCACTGCCCGCATATCGAATCCCCGCCCGTTTAAGGTCGTCACGGTTGTCACGCAGAGCGTCTTGCAACGTCGTTGACCCAGTCTTCGGAGGCCCGATGTGGATAACCACTCGTCGAGTCATCAGTGCACTATACGGTACGTCGAATTCACCTGACGGCGTTTCGCAGTTCAGGGAGCAACGCGCCAATCTCCCTAACGGAGCGCTCATTGATCGGATTTGCGATCACGATGATCTCGTCTGCGCCGGCGGCGGTAAACCTCGCAAGATGGGCAACAATTTCACTCGCACTCCCCTCCACAGGAGGGAGCTCCTCTCCGAGCGGACGCTCCGTTGACGCAGGATCCGTGCGCACCAGCACGCAGACACTGCGGCGAAGGGTGTGTGGGTCGCGCCCGGCTGCGCGTGCTGCCTCCTCGATCTCTTGGATTAGCGCGCCGAGCTTGGCCGGGTCATTTCCGTAACTCGCGTACCAGGTATTCCATGCCGCAACTTCGCGCAAGGTGGCAGCGAGCATTCGCGGACCGTTGCTCCCGATCATCAGTGGGATCGGCTTCTGCAGCGGCGGGAGGAGCACGGAGTCTTCAACACTGAAATACTCGCCGTGATACGTCACCCGTTCGCCTCGCACGAGCGGCGCGATGATTTGGAAGGCCTCGCAGAAGCGACTCACTCGGTGATCGAATGCGAGCCCAAAGGCGGAGTAGTCGGGCTCGTTCCACCCAGCACCGAGGCCGAGCATCAGTCGGCCACCCGAAATCTCCTGAACTGCGGCCGCCTGCTTCGCCAGGACCGCGGGCGGGTGGAACGAAGCGCACGCAACCAGTGGTCCGATTTCTACTCGCGTAGTGACGGCGGCGACCGCTGCGAGCGTCGACCAGCACTCGTGCGGTCCACGTTCTGGACGACCGTCGTTACGGTAGAGAAGGTGGTCGCCCACCCAGAGCGAGTCGAAGCCAGCCTCTTCTGCCGCCACCGCGATCGCTCGCAGTTCTGGCCAGCGGACGATTCGCTCAACCTCAGGGAGCTGAATGCCAATTCGAAGTGGCTCTCGAGTCATTTCACAACCATAGAGAACCAGAGGACATTTACCATCAGGAATGACGCTTCTGGCTGCTAGCCACGTGACGCCACGCCGTAAAGCTCCTCACAGAGCCCGCGTGCGGAAGTTTGAGCCATGGGTAGGGATGGATTTCAGCGAGGCTGGCGTATTTCTTGAACGAGGGGACGGGGGCATAGGTCACCGCCACCGGATGGTCTGCCACAAATTTATGGGGATCACCGAGATAAACCTCAAGATCACGCCGCTCGCTCAGCTCTTGAAGCGTTTGCAAGTAGAACCCGAGGCGCCGAGCACTCAGCTGCAGCTTCCTCAACGCGGGCTCATTGAACACGAACACAGCAGGCAGCTCAGGATGTGCTGTGAGCGCAGGATCATGTACTCCAAGGGAATCAATAGTCAACAGCACGTGCGTTGCGTTACCACGCCGAACTACGGTGAGTGGTCCTGTTGTGCGCTGCACGTCGGGATCGTGATCAATCACTGGATCTCGGTCAAGTTCGTCAAGCGGAATCTCACCCGGGAAGTCCTCGATCGGACAGTTTGACCTGAGCGAGCAGCGAGAGCAGACCCCAGGGGCTCGCTTATCTACCTGCCACTTTGCGAATCCGTATGGTTTACCCGTCCCTGCTCCAACGGTCCACTGCCAGCCGAGCAGATTTGCCGCGCGTGATCCGTCAATCAGCTCTCGATGCATTCGCTCTTGTCCATGCAGCCAGCCAACGCTGTTGCGGACCGTCCAATGCGAGGCGAGCCACATCCGCGTCTGGTTGACTAGCCAGCCATCTCCTTCCAATTCGGAGACAACCTCATCAATGCAGCGCATATCCCTATTCCATCCGTCGCCCTCTGCATCCTCATTGGCTTCAAAACGCAGGTTCCTGAAAAGCCTGGTTCCAATCCGTGCATAGAGATGTCGCGCGTACTCTTGCCACCAGAGTTCATCACGGTACTTTTCGCGATCTTTCGCTGGCGCGCCGCTGACCGCCTCGTAAACTTGCCCGAGCGTGAGCATGTTGTGGCGAATGTAGGGTGACAACACGCTCGCCCCGCGACGCTCTCGCGGAAGTACCTGGGAGCGTTGGTCGGCGTACCCCCTAATGTCTAGGCTCGCCAGCGCGCGATCTGCGGCACGCTGTCCACCAGGAATAGAGCTCAACCCGAGCGAACCTGAATAGAGTCCCTGGAAGTGCTCTGCAATCTGACTGAGTGGATCGCCTGTTGGCTCAAGTCGCTTGAGCGATGCAGGGCTCACCAGGGGACCACCTGCCGCTCCTCCCAGAGCAGCCCGGTCAGTCTCTCTTGGTCGTCGCTGCTGCTCGCGTCAAAAGGACGGGTTGCAAGCCAGATCGCCGTTGATGCACCCTCCGCAGCCGAGAGCGGCGCATCTGGGCCGCCCATATCCGTGCGCGAATGGTTCGGGCAGACCGCGTCAACAAGGAAGCCGCGCGCACCATGGGAAGTTTCGTGTGCGAGGTTGCGAACCAGCGCGTTGACCCCCG
>Ga0315909_10008325_pt1 | contig 11381 bp, 18 predicted proteins | sample LakEriMetagenome_11_FD_203527 | JGI IMG/M metagenome (GOLD analysis project Ga0315909, IMG submission 203527) | Freshwater fungal communities from buoy surface, Lake Erie, Ohio, United States - Buoy 2 MA125 | ecosystem: Environmental > Aquatic > Freshwater > Lake | place: USA: Lake Erie, Ohio...
TGGCCCCGCCGGCCCACGTCGCACTATTCACGCGGCCCGCGTACCCCGTGATGTCGGCCGCGAGGTCCGCGTCGGTGGTATAGAACTTCGTGAGCGTCCACGCCGACTCCTCGCGTTCCCGTTCGAGTCCCTCGACGGGCTCGAACGCGGAGTTCGTGATCATGGTCCCCGCGGAGTCGCGGAACACCGGGACGCTCGTCGTGCCGCCCGACCTCTCCCAGAAGTCCGCCGGCCGGCCGTTGGCCTGGACCTTCTTCTCGGGCGTCGGGACGTAGTACCGGATTGTGAGGGCCCACCGTATCCCGTCTTCGGTCTCGGGCGAGCAGTCGAACTCCATGGCCTTCAAGGCCGCGAACGCCGGGTGGGCCGAGCCGAACGTGATGCCCATCGTCGCGGTCACGCCGGCGATGATGTCGGCCTCGGTCGTCAGGGGTGAGTCGACGCGGATCGTCCACCGGCGCGTAGCCGTCCACGGCTCGCCGTACTTGCCCTGCACGCCGCTGCCGCGGAGGACTCGATCGTAGGACACCCAGGCCATATCAGCCTCCCTGGATCGCGAACGTGAGGGCCTGTTCCTGTGCTTCGATCCGCTCGCGGATCTTCTTCAGCTCGGCGAGCTGCGCCTCGGGCACGCTGCCGCCCGTGCCCCGCATCAGGCGGAACATTTCCGCGACGCCTTCGGACGATCGCGAGTCGATGCCCTTCAGGGCCTGCCGCTCGACGGCGGCCGCGGCGGCCTCGGTGATCTTCTGGGCCGCCCCGGACCCCGCCTGCGACACGCTCGCGGCCGAGGCGTTCGCCTTGGCGACCGCGGCGTCCAGGGCGGTCGTGAGCGGCCCGGCGATCGCCTGGCCTACTGGCGTGGTCTCGGCCGCGAAGGCGTTCGTCATCGCCTGCCCGGCGGCGGCGAAGTTGGCCCGGGCGGCGTCGGCGTACTGGCGGGCCCCCTCGGCGGCCGAGCTCGAGAAGTACCCCGCGGCGGTGAGGATGATCGCCCCGACGCTGTTCCCCACCGCCTCGAAGAACTTGAACACGCCGTGCAGGAAGTTGCCGACACGCTGGGCGAAGTCCATGACCGCGCCCCACTGCTGGCCGATCGTCGACAGGTAGGAGAACACGCTCCCGAAGTTGGTGATCAGGTAGTCCCCGATCCCGGCGAGGAACCGGGCCCCGGCGAGGATCCCGTCGCCGATCGCCTGGCCGATGTTGGCCCCGCCCATGGAGCCGACGAAGTTGGTGAACGTGTCCGCGACCGCCTGCACCGCCGGGGCGAGGTACGCGACGACCTGGGTCACGATCCCCTCGATCGCCTTCCCCGCGAGCGTGAACGCGTCGTTCATCGCCTCCACGTCCTGGCCCTGGGCCGTCGTGAGGGCGAGCCCGAACCGGTCGGCCTGTTCGACGGCCTGGGCGATGCCCTCGGCCCCGCCCGAGAAGAGCGGGAGCAGCTCGGCCCCGGCCCGGCCGAACAGGGCGACCGCGGCCGCGGACCGCTCGGCCTCCGAAGGGAGGGCCGAGATCGCCTGGGCGATCGCCTGGAACCGCTCGGCACTCGACATGCCGCCGAGCTCCTCGAGGGAAAGGCCGAGGCCCCCGAACGCGGCCGCGGCCGTGGCCGAGCCGTTCGTCGCGCGGACGAAGGCGACATCGGCCTTAGTGGCGGCCGTGGCGATCGTCTCCATCCCGACGCCGGCCAGGTCGCCGGCGAGGGACAGGCCGGCGAACTCGCCATACGTCATGCCGAGCCGGGCCGCGAGCTTCGACTGCGAGTCGATCACGTCGGCCTGGGCCTGGCCCATGGAGATCAGGGAGCGGACGTAGCCGGTGGCCGAGCTCGCGATCGAGCCGAAGAGCTGGGCCCCCTGGATCGCGACGAGGGCGCGGATCCCGCCGCCCAGCGACGAGACGCTTCCCTCCATCTTCCGCATCGCGGCCGACGCCTGGTTCACGCCGGCGACGAGCCCCGACGAGTTCGCCGTGAAGACCGCGGAGACCTTGCCGATTGCCGCCATCGCTTACTCCTCCGTGTCAGTCCCGGCAGGTCCGCCAACTTCGCCGCGAGCTCCTCGTCCGTGAGGGGCACTTTCGACCGATGTTCGTCGCCTTCTCTGTAGGTGATCAGGAACCGCTCTTCGTCGTGCCGATCCCACTTCCCGTTGAGCCCGGCCCGAATCAGGCTCGTCATCCTCCCGGCCCGGAGCCACGGCTGGCCCCACGGCTCGATCAGATAGAACGCCAGCCACCGGACCATCTGCCTCCGCGGGATCTCACGCTTCAGCTTTTCGACATCTGCTATTCCCAGTTCGAGGGCGAGCCGGTGGGCGAACAGTTCCCACGGGTTCGCCCTCAGTCTTTTTTTTCGGTCTCCAGGTCGTCCTCGCTCGGCTCTTTGAGCAGGGGCATGCACTGGAGGGCGATCTCGTCGATCACCTTCGGGTTCCCGTCCGCGAGCGCCGCGAGGGCCTCGTCGGTCTGCGGGACGATCCGCTCTCCGAACTGGTCGCACATCATGATCTGCACGACCTTCGCCGCCATGGGTTTCCCGGTGCCCTGGTTCCGGTTCGCCCATAGCCGCCACTCGTCGACATCCGCCGACGACGGGTTCCGAATGAAGACCTTCTTCCCGAGGGACCGGATCTCGATCTCGAGCGGCTTCCCGTCGCGGGCCGCCAGGTCGAGCAGTTCGTCGAACGTCAGCGTCACTGTAGGACTCCTGTCAGACGGAACACGGCCTCGCCGGTGGACCACTGCCCGGCTCGGCCGGCGTGTTTCCAGGAGACGAGGATCGCCTCGCCCGAGACGTAGTCTCCCGGCGCGTCGAACTCAATCAATGCCTTCTTCCCGCAGTCCACCGCCGCGAACGACGGCGGCCCCCAGAATCGGAGCGAGATCGTCGGCGGCTCGATCGACGTGCAGTCGTACTCCTTCAGCACGCGGGCCGCGGAGCCCTGGCCGATCACGGGGCTCGAGACGTGGGTCGCCTCGAAGACCTGCCCGGCCTGGCAGTCGACATCGAAGTCCGTCAGGTAGCCGATGCCGACGTTGCCGAACAGGACCTGGGTCGGGTATCCCGACGTGCCATGCGACGAAACTATCCCGGGCATGCGTCACCCCTCGTCAGGTGATCGTCAGGCCCGCAGCGGTCACCTCGCCGGCGATCAGCTCCTCGAACGTGGCCGAGCCCTCGACGTAGGCCGCGGTCTTCCGGGACACGCTGGCACTCGTCACGCGGTAGTTGCCGCTGCCGCCGGTGGTGGAGAGAGCGCCCTCGTCACCCTCGACGATCTCGACGGAGTCCGACATGGTCCGGTAGGTGATCGTGAACTTCTTCGGATCGCGGGCCGGCTTGATCGGCGCGAGCACCATCACGGCCGTCCCGCCGTGGGCCACGTCGAGCGTGGTCATATCGACCCGCTCCCGGGACGGGGCCGACTGCTCGCGACTGATGTCGATGCACTTGTACGGGTTCGTCTTGAACGTGAACGTCGTGCCGTGCGAAGTTGCGAACGTCGGGTCGGGCATCGCGGAGCCTCCTGTCCTCGGGTGCGGTCGATTTTATGGGCGGGGTCGGATGCCGAATCTCACTCGTGCCAGCGGACCTCGACCGAGAGCTCGACCGTGTAGGTCGGGGTCTCGCGGCCCTCGAGGTAGTCGGGCTGGCCGTCCCGCTCGTCGAGGACCAGGCAGTGATCGATCGTCGTCCCGTGGGCCGTGCCGCGGAACCGGTCGATCGCCGCGGTGATCTGGTTCGCCAGGGCCCAGGCGGCGACGTAGTCGTCGGCGTAGACCGCCACGAGGAACCGGGCGGCCGGGGGCACCAGGGCCGGGAGCGGCTCGTCGTCGAGGGCGTCGTCGAGCGTCAGCTCGCGGGTCGTGCCCTCGCGGGCGTAGATCACGAAGGGCGGGTTTTGCGTGCCGGTCATGCCGACCGGCCAGGCCGTGCAAGACGTGGCGGCCTCGATCGCTTCCTTGAGCCAGACGTGGGGCGTGGGCATGGAGGCTCCTATCGTGGGGTGACGCCGCCGGCGATGCCGCGCTTCGACATGCCCGGGTTCGCCCCCGAGGCGAGCTCGGCCGCGGCCTTCTCTAGGGCCGCCGCCATCTCCGCCTGAAGGTTGGCCCCGACGATCCCCTTCGTGGCGGTGTATGTCTTCTCGACGATCTTCCGCGGCTCGATCCCGCGGGTCGTGCCGAACTCCAGCCAGATGGCTTTCCGCGACTCGAATCCGTACTTGTAGCCCAGGATCCCGAAGACGGCCCCGTCCTTGTTCCGGCCCTTGTAGCGGGCGACGAACGTCGCAGCCCGCCGCAGAGCGCCGCCCCGCCGCTTGTAGTTCAGCTTTTGCTCGCCGCGGACGATCGTGGACTTCACGACCCGCGTGCCGCCCTTCGGCGTGTTCCGCTTCAGGATCGGGACCGCGGTCTTCCCGGCCCGCTTCATCGCGGCTTGGAGGTGCTTCTTCGCGATGTGTCGGGGTAGTTCGTTGTAGCGCTTCATCAGCGCCCCGATCTCGCCCGAGACGTTGCTCCACCCGAGGACGATCATGTCCGCTGCTCCTCGACCGTCAGCTCGAGGTCGTCGCCGACCGGGACCTCGACGACCGCGGAGACGTAGAGGAGCCGGTCGCCGCGGCTGGGCCACCGGAGCCGCATGTCGCCGGCGACATCGTCCCTGTACCGCGTGTAGACCGTGGCCGTGATGCCGCCGCCGACCTGGCCGCGGCGGGCCTGTTCGGAGTAGGTCGTGGCCTCGTAGGAGCCGAGGATCTTCGCGACGGTCTCCCAGGTCTCGACCGTGCCGCCGGCGACGTTCCGCGAGCGGACGGGCCGCTCCAGGATGAAGACCTCGCGGTAGCGTCCGGACGGCCGCATCACCAGCCCCCGTTCCACGAGGAGGCCGCGAGCAGGGTCTCGAACGCGTGGGGCAGCTCGCCGCCGCCCTCGGTGTTGAGGACGCCGCGGTTCTCGAACTGGTGGTTGACGTAGGCCAGGATCGCCGAGCGGATCATGGGCTCGATCTGGGAGCCCGGGGCCGCCCCGGCCCAGTAGGTGACGACGACCTTCTCGGTCGTGGCCGTGTCGAGCGTCAGCGTCGCCGGGAACGCGTCCTCGTCGACCTCGTAGTCGGCGGCCGCCAGGGCGACGCCGTCGACCGTGACCGTGATCGGGTAGGTCGCCGAGATCAGCACGGGCGGGGCCGGGAGGTGGAGAACGCTCCCGCCGGCCTGCCAGGTCGCCCGGTACTGGGTCGCGACGAGCGTGACCGAGAGCCGGCTTTCGACCAGCCGGCGGGCCGCGGCGATCTTGTCGAGGAGGAACCGGTCGAACTCCGTCACGTCCGCGAGCATGCCGCACTGGGCCTTCGCGTCGCTCAACGAGACCGGCTCGACGGAGGGCCACTGGAGGACGCGGGTCGTGTCGGGCTTCGACATGGGGCACTCCGGATAGAGAGAAGGCCGGGGCCGGCATCCCTGCCAGCCCCGGCCCCCATGGATCAGGCCGACTCGGATCAGGCCTTCGCGAGGCGGGCGACGAACTCGGGGGCGTGGTTGCTCACGCCGAACCGGGTGTTCGCGACGTAGAGGACCTGGCGGTTCCGCATCAGGACTTCGCGGCCCGCCTCGATCTCGAGGCCGGTGTCCTTCAGGCCGACCGCGGTCGACATGCTGAAGTCGCCGTAGAGGGCCAGCGTCGTGGAGGGGAGACCCTTCACGAGGTAGACCGGAGCCCCGAAGATCGTCGGGACCACCCGGCCGCCGCCGACCGTCAGGGTCGTCTGCTGGGCCGACCAGATCTTCATCAGGTCCACCCAGCCGGCACGCGAGCAGACCCACGAGCTGGTCCCCATCACGGTCTCGTCGACCTTGCCGACCACGTCGGCGAGGTTCGCGAGGCTCGTCGCGGTCGCACCGGCCGCGACGGTGATGGTGTTCCCGGCCGCGACCGCACCGGCGAGGCCGGTCACCGTGGGGTTCGAGGCCTGGCCCGCGAGCCAGAGGGCGTCGAACCGCTGGGCGTAGGCGAGCGAGAACCGCTCGGCCACGAGGCCCGCGATGTCGAGCGGGCTGTCCTCGATCAGCGAGCGGCTGATCGCGACGGAGGCCCGGATCTCGTGCATCGTCAGGCTCGCGACCGAGGACACGAAGTCCTGATCGGTCGTCGCCGTGCCCTCGGCCACGATCGCCGCGGTGGCGTCGCCGACCTTCGGGAAGTCGATCTTCTGGCCGCGGGGCCGGACGACCGTCGCGAGCTGCAGCGCCACCGAGGCGTACTGGAGCCGGTTCACGATCGCGTTATAGAGCTCGGTGTAGACGTACTCGGCACCCGTGCCGTTGTAGGTCGGGGACGTTTCGCCCATCGCCCGGACTTCGCCGGTGCCCAGGGCCCGGAGGTACTCGCCGACGGCCTGGGCGGCCTTCCTCGAGCTGAAGAACTTCACGCCCGACCGCACGTCGGCGGGATCGGCCGACACGTCGGCCGTCTCGGCCGCCTTCGGCGAGCTGGGCGCGGCGGCCGTCACGGCCCGGAGGCTCTCGAGCCGGTCGTCGAGGGCCCGCTCCGCGGCCGACTCCTTGCCGATGTTGTCGGCCTGCTGGCCGAGGGCGGAGAGCCGCTCCTCGATCCGGGTCCGCTCGGCGTCGTCGGCCGGCTCGAGGGCCCGGAGGCTCGTGATCTCGGCGGCGACCTTGGCGGCTTCGTCCTGGAGGCGGGCGAGCTTCGGCGACGGCATGGGGAGTCCCTTCGTGTTCGAGTGGTGTCCTTACCGCTCGTCACGATATGACCGCCCGCCGCGGCAGAATCTCGCCGCGTTCTACGGTAGGACGATCAGCGGTCCGGCTCGGCCGCGCCGATACGCGAGATGATCTCGCGCTGCCCGGCCGCGATCTCCTGGAGCGTCTCGGCCTGGCGGCCTTGGGTCTCGGCGAGAACGCGGAGCGTTTCGCTCGTCGCCTGGACGTACTCGGTGTGAGACTGCACCCACGGGACGACCACGGTGTCGTGGAGCGTGGCCGAGGCCGACCAGAACATCCAGAGGATCACCGCCAGCACGCCGGCCGGGATGCCGATCGTGTTCAGGAGCGCACCGGTGGGCCCGAGGGCCTCGATCAGTTCGGACCGCGTCACGTTTCGCTCCTGTTGTTCAGCCACCGGATCACGAGGGCCTGGACGATCGCCGAGATCGCCCAGACGAGGACGAGCGTGGTAAAGGCCATCCCGCAGTTCTCGGAGTAGACGGCCCGGACCCGCTCCTCGATCCGCCGTCGGATGCCGCCGGGGGCCGGGATCCCGTCGGGACCGGCGGCCCGCAGCTCGCCCTCCATGGCCGCGATCTGCGAGAGGGCGACCCGGACGATCGCGTCGGACCGCTTCCGGCCCAGGAGCCGCCGCCGCATCGGCCGATCGCCGAGGGCCTGCCAGACGGCCTCGCGGGCCTGGTCGAGCTCGAGGGGCGTCATCGCGAGGCCTCGCAGACCGAGCACGCCGCGCGGGGGCCGGCGACCGTCGAGAGGAACGCGGCGACCCGGGTCGAGCAGGAGCCGACCGTCCGGCCCTCGCGCTCGCCGAACAGCACGCCGGCGAGCTCGCCCTCGGCGTTGAACATCGGGCCCCCGGAGTCGCCCTGTCGGGCGGTGCCCTTCATCTCGACGAACTGCCGGGGGTGGGACTTCGTGGGCGACAGGTAGTCGGTGACGGGCCCGGTCTGCTCGAGGTACTTGCCCGGGCCATAGCCGGCGATCGTGATCGGGTCGCCGAGCCGGGGCGCGGTGGCGGCGATCGTCACCGGCGCGGCCTTCGGCCTGACGACCGCCAGGGCCGCGAGGTCCCAGGCGTCATCCCACGCGACGACCGTGGCCTTCGAGGTCGTGCCGTCGGGCCAGGAGACCGTGAGCCCCTGCCGGTGGGTCCGGGCGACGTGCCAGTTCGTGAGGACGATCCCGGTCGAGCCGCTCGCCTGGACGAGGACGCCGGACCCGTAGATCCGACTCGGGCCGTCGGCGGCCGCGATCCGGCAGACCACGGGCCGGGGACGGCCGCGGGCGGGGGCCGCGGGGGCCGACTCAACGGCGGCGACGACATCGGCGGAGGCCCGGCAGACCGCCCCCGCCGGGGGCGGCGGCGGAGCCGGGGGCGGATCCGCGACGGTGCCCGAGCCGCAGCACACCGGGCACGGGTAGTGCATCGGGCCCGGGCCGACCAGGCGGTCGCCCTGGCAGTTGTCACAGTCGGCCGCGAGGGCCGCACCGGCGAGGATCAGCCAGACGAGTAGGGATCGCATCGTTCATCCGGCGGGCCGGCTCCAGTCGTCGGGGAGGGTCATGGAGGCGATCGCGAACGAGCCCTTCCACGCCGAGCGGGCGGTCCGCTCGGAGTCGAACCGGGTCACGTCATACGAGTCCGGGTAGGCCATCAGCCGTTGATCGGCGATCCACCGCGCCCACGGCACGGCATGCCCGCGGCGGCCGACGCTCACGACGAGCCCATGCAGGACGCAGCACACCGCCTCCTCGTAGCTCTTGGGGAAGATCACCTCGAGCGGACGGAAGTGTCGGGCGGTCTCCTGCCAGCCTTCGGGGAACCGCGAGACGGAGACCCACGGCCCGCCCGACTGGTTCGCGTTGCCGCGGCCGCTCGTGCCCTGGAGGACGTGAGGGAGCCCGTACTCGCGCGGCTGCAGCCGGTCGGGGAGCATGCCGCGGCGGACCGCGATCTCCAGGACCTGGCGGACGTTCGCGCCGCCCCACTGCCCGGGGTTCGCTTCGGCATAGACACTGAGCGGCGACAGCCAGACCGACCCGTAGACGGTCGACTCGGGGTAGCGGTAGCCGGCCCGGGGCCCGTCTCGAAACGACACGCCCCGCGCGCGGTTACGCGCGGCCTCGGCGTTCGCCCGCAGGGAGTGGCAGGTACACTCGTGGGTAGGGTTCTGGTTCGTGTACCGGTCGATGTAGTTCAGCCCCCAGAGACCGTGCCGATCGTTGTCGGCGGCGCGGTCGGCCCAGTCCTCGGGCTCGATCCACATCGCGTCGGGGAACTCGCGGGCTGCGTCGCCGCAGGCATCGCGGAGAGCGTCGGTCGTGTCCTCGGCCGCCAGGTGGTCGGGATAGCCGTCGTGTTCGTCCGGGAACACGTCGATCAGGCGAGGGTCGATCATGGAACGGCCCTCACGATCTGCTCGGCGTCGACCGGGGCCTTCACGATCGCGAGGACCGTCGAGCCCGACAGGACGACCAGGGCCGGCAGGCCGTCGGCCTTCGCGGCCGCGACCGCCTGGCGGAACTGCTCGGGGATCGTGCCGGCCCCGTTGGTGGTGTCGGCCTCGAGGAGCGTCGCGACGACCTGCCGCTCCCGGTTCAGCCGGTTCAGGCCGACGGTGACGCCGACCGGGACCGCGGTGTGGTCCTTCTCGTAGACGTAGACGGCCGCCGTCGCCGGGCCGGGGGCGGGCGCGGTGATCGCCGGGACCGTGGGCCACGGGATCGCGGGGAGCGGCGGGAGACCGCCGAGCAGGACGAGCCCGGCGGCGAGCAGGACGAAGGGCCTCACGCGCGGGTCTCCGGCTTCAGGAGCTCGGCGTGGAGCTGAAGGGCGATCGCGACCGCCTCGGTCTTGCCCTGGGCCCGGAGCCGGGTCGCGAGGTCCGACACGATCCGAACGTCGTCGGTCGGGATCGCCGAGCCGGTTCCGAAGACCTTCAGGCCGCGGACCTTCCCGGCGAGCAGGAACAGGGCATACGCGACGAGGGCGATTCCCACGGCGTACTGGACGTAGACGAAACTCACGATGTCGGCTCCTCGGGTAGGGAATCGGCGATGGTGTCCGCGATCGCGACGGTCTCGCGGACGAGCTCGACGCCTTCGGGGGTCCGCAGCACGGCGGAGAGCCGGGCGGCGAGGCGGTCGTCGAATCGGCTCGCGGTCTTCTCGGCGACCCACTCCAGGAGGTCGCCGATGATCACGGCCCGCTCCCTCGCGTCGAGCGTGGTCGAGAGCCGCCGGAGGTAGCCGAGCAGGGGCGACCACGCGTGGAGGAGCCGGAGCTGATCGACGATCGGGAGGGGCATGTCACCTCCCGCGGAGGAAGGCGAGATACTGCTCGAGCACGCCGCCGGCGATCGCCAAGACGAGGGCCCGCACGGCCGGCCGCGCCAGGACCCAGAGCGGATAGGCGGCGACCGGGATCGCGTAGTCGGCTGTCGCGTCGAAGAGCCGGCCCACGGCGTCGAGGGCGAACGCCTTCTTCTCGGCCCCCGACATGAGCCGGACGCCTTCGAGGGCGGGGACGACCAGGCGGAGCAGGGCGAGCAGGAGCTCGCCGAACTCGGCCCACGTCAGGCCGTCGGCGGCGCGGGTCTTCGCCGTCTGAATGAAGACGTAGACCTGATCCAGGATGCCGGACTCCTGCCCGGCGGCTGCGGTGGCGGCGGCGGTCGTGGTCACTTTTTTCGTCTCCAGACGGCATGGGCGGGGACGACCTGGCGGCGACGCTGCCGGCAGGTCTGGCACTCGACGTAGCGGACCTGGCGGTCGCCGGCCCGCTTGCTCGACTCGACGCGGCAGCGGCCGCCACAGGTGGGGCATGTGCTGGTCACGCTCTCACCCCGACGACGTAGATCTCGACGACCGCGACCCACTGGACGGTGAGCGAGACGGAGGCCCCGGTGGCGGTCGCCGGTGCCGACAGCGTGATCGCCGTCCCGCTCGTGATACTGGCGACCGTCGCGCCCGCGGGGATCCCGGTCCCGGAGACCGCCATCCCGACGACCATGGACGCGGTCGACGCGAGGCCGGTCACGGCGGTCGAGCCGTTCGTGGTCGCCCCGGTCGCCGAGATCGCGGTCGCGTTGTTCGTGAACTTCACGGTCCGCGACGATGCCGTGACGGGGAGACCGTCCACCGGCGCGTAGTGGATCGCCACGCCAGACTTGCCGACATTGTGGCCGGGGATCTGCGACCATCCGTTCGTCGCCCCCGGCTCGACCTTGACGGTCGCCCCCGGCGACGTGTTCCGGATGGTCAGACTCTTGATGGACGCAGGGGACGCGTAGACGAGCGAGCCGAAGATCACGGACTCCAGAACCGACACGTCGAGCGTGGTCGACGCCGCGGCGTTCAGCGTCAGGACGCCGGACCAGTAGAGGTTCGCCTGCCCAGCGCCGCTGCCCTCCGGGAGGTCGGTCTTCAGGTTCAGGTCACGCGCGAGCTTCACCTCGCCGTCCGCGAGTAGCGTCCGGAACTGGACGGAGCCGGTGTGGGTGAGTGTGGAGGGCATATCGGCTCCCGCTTAGACGTGGGCCTTCATTCGGGCGACGGCGGCCGCGGCTGCGGCCCGGGCACCGGCCAGGGACGAGACCCGCAGGGCCCGGGTCGGCTTCGCGTCGG
>Ga0315909_10008331_pt1 | contig 11373 bp, 20 predicted proteins | sample LakEriMetagenome_11_FD_203527 | JGI IMG/M metagenome (GOLD analysis project Ga0315909, IMG submission 203527) | Freshwater fungal communities from buoy surface, Lake Erie, Ohio, United States - Buoy 2 MA125 | ecosystem: Environmental > Aquatic > Freshwater > Lake | place: USA: Lake Erie, Ohio...
GGATCATGGCAAGACGACATTAACGGCGGCGATTGCGACGGTGCTATCGAAGAAGTTTGGTGGTGAGGCCAAGGCCTACGACCAGATTGATGCAGCGCCTGAAGAGAAGGCACGCGGCATTACGATTAATACAGCCCACGTTGAGTACGAGACACAGAATCGTCACTACGCACACGTTGATTGCCCAGGTCACGCGGACTATGTGAAGAACATGATTACGGGTGCAGCGCAGATGGATGGCGCGATCTTGGTTTGTTCAGCAGCCGATGGCCCTATGCCTCAGACCCGCGAGCACATCTTGTTGGCGCGTCAGGTTGGCGTTCCTTACATCATCGTGTTTTTGAACAAGTGCGACATGGTCGACGACGCTGAACTGTTGGAGCTCGTTGAGATGGAAGTTCGCGAGCTGTTATCCAAGTACGAATTTCCTGGCGACGATTTGCCGATCATTCAGGGTTCAGCCAAGTTGGCCTTGGAAGGCGATACGGGCCCATTGGGCGAAGAAGCCATCATGAAATTGGCAGAAGCGTTGGACACGTACATTCCTACGCCTGAGCGCGCAATTGATGGTGCGTTCTTGATGCCTGTGGAAGACGTGTTCTCCATTTCAGGTCGCGGCACCGTGGTAACAGGTCGTGTGGAGCGCGGCATTGTTAAGGTTGGCGAAGAGATAGAGATTGTTGGCATTCGTGACACGCAGAAGACGACGTGCACGGGTGTAGAGATGTTTAGAAAGCTGTTGGACCAAGGTCAAGCTGGCGACAACGTGGGTGTGTTGTTGCGTGGTACCAAGCGTGAAGATGTAGAGCGTGGCCAGGTACTGGCCAAGCCAGGCTCGATCAAGCCGCATAAGCATTTCACGGGTGAGATATATGTGTTGTCCAAGGATGAAGGTGGTCGTCATACGCCGTTCTTCAACAACTATCGTCCGCAGTTTTATTTCCGTACGACGGATGTGACGGGAGCTATTGAGCTGCCGGAAGGCAAAGAGATGGTAATGCCTGGAGACAACGTATCGATCACGGTAAAGCTGATCAATCCGATAGCGATGGAAGAAGGACTGCGGTTTGCGATTCGCGAAGGCGGCCGCACTGTAGGTGCTGGCGTCGTCGCAAAAATCATGGACTAATCTGCTTTGCTAATGCAAAGCAGTCAATAGAATTGCCGCGAGCGAGTACTCGCTCGCGGATCGCTCTTTTAAGGAATCACGATGGAAAAGCAAAAAATCCGCATTCGCCTCAAAGCTTTTGATTATCGTCTAATCGATCAATCCGCTTTGGAGATAGTAGACACGGCTAAGCGTACGGGTGCAGTGGTTAAAGGTCCGGTTCCTCTGCCGACTCGCATTCAACGTTGGGATGTACTGCGCTCGCCGCACGTGAATAAGACCTCACGCGACCAATTTGAGATTCGTACACACCAGCGATTGATGGATATCGTTGACCCAACGGATAAAACAGTTGATGCCTTAATGAAGTTGGATTTGCCTGCGGGTGTGGACGTAGAAATTAAATTGCAGTAACTAAAGCCTAATTGCCAGTTTAAGAAGTTAACGTAAACATTGCGGTAACAGCTTTCTCTGGCTATAATGTTCGGCTTATTTCCGGATTGCTTAATTTAGGCATTTCGAGCGTTACCAATATCAGCCCTGCCCAATCGTAGGCGGGAATGGAGAAAAAATGAACCAAGACCAAAACCATGGCCGTGGCCTGGGCCTTCTTGGTCGCAAGGTTGGAATGATGCGCATCTTTACGGATGACGGTGACTCGATCCCTGTAACCGTACTTGATGTCTCTAACAATCGTGTGACGCAAATAAAAACGCCTGAAACAGACGGTTACACCGCTCTACAGGTTACTTTCGGTACACGCAGAGCCTCTCGCGTAACCAAAGCTGCCGCGGGTCACCTCGCCAAAGCCGGCGCTGAAGCGGGTACTATCCTCAGAGAATTTCGCGTAGAACCAGCTAAGGCTGCTGAATTCAAGCCGGGCGATACTATCGCTGTAAGCTTGTTCGAAGCCGGCCAAAAAGTCGATGTGCAGGGTGTGAGCATTGGCAAGGGTTACGCCGGTACCATTAAGCGCCACAACTTCCGCTCTGGTCGTCAAACTCACGGTAACTCTCGTTCACACAACGTACCGGGCTCTATCGGTATGGCCCAGGATCCGGGTCGTGTTTTCCCAGGTAAGCGCATGACTGGCCATATGGGTGACGTCACCTGTACAGTGCAGAACCTGGAAATTGCCCGTATTGATTCTGAGCGTCAATTGATACTTGTTAAAGGCGCTGTTCCTGGCGCAAAGAACGGCCAAGTCATATTGATGCCGGCTGTAAAAGCCAAAATTAATAAGGGAGCCTAAGATATGGAACTCAAGCTCCTAAATGCGCAGGGACAGGCAGCATCTAACGTTGCAGCTCCAGATACAATTTTTGGCCGCGACTACAACGAAGCGTTGATCCATCAGCTCGTTGTTGCTTATCAAGCCAATGCCCGCAGCGGTAATCGCAAGCAAAAAGACCGCGAAGAAGTTTCGCACACAACCAAAAAGCCTTGGCGTCAAAAAGGTACTGGTCGTGCTCGCGCAGGTATGTCTTCCTCGCCAATCTGGCGTGGAGGTGGTCGTGCATTCCCGAATTCACCTGATGAGAACTTCTCGCACAAAGTTAATAAGAAAATGTACCGTGCAGGTGTTTGCTCGATTTTGTCGCAGCTAGCACGCGAAGGTCGCTTGTCTGTTATCGAAGAGTTTTCTGTCGAGGCCCCTAAAACAAAACTGTTGAGTCAGAAGCTAAAGGACATGGGTTTGGATTCCGTGCTTGTTATCACTGACAACCTTGACGAAAATCTTTTATTGGCTTCGCGGAATTTAGCAAACGTGCTTATCTGTGAACCACGTCAGGCAGACCCGGTATCACTGGTGTTCTTTAAGAAAATATTGATCACCAAGCCCGCACTGGCGAAGATTGAGGAGATGCTGGCATGAGCGCAGTCATCAAACATAACGAAGAGCGCTTGATGAAAATCTTGCTGGCTCCTGTAATTTCTGAGAAAGCTACGTTTGTGGCCGAAAAAAATGAGCAGGTCGTTTTTCTCGTGACGCAAGATGCTACCAAGCCTGAAATTAAAGCTGCAGTAGAAATGCTTTTTAAAGTACAGGTCGAGTCTGTTCAGGTTGCAAATCGCGCTGGTAAGGCAAAACGCTCCGGTCGTTTCATGGGCCGACGCAACAACACTCGCCGTGCATTCGTATGCTTAAAAGCCGGTCAAGAAATCAACTTTACCGAGGAGGCTAAATAATGGCACTCGTTAAGTTAAAACCTACCTCGCCAGGCCGTCGCGGCATGGTCAAGGTGGTTAACCCCGATTTGCACAAAGGCCGTCCTTTCGCCGGACTCGTTGAGAAGCAATCCAAATCAGCTGGTCGTAACAATAATGGACACATAACTACGCGTCACTTGGGCGGTGGTCACAAGCAACATTATCGTATTGTCGATTTTCGTCGCAATAAGGACGGTATCCCGGCTAAGGTCGAACGTCTGGAATATGACCCTAACCGAAGCGCGAATATTGCTTTGCTTTGTTATGCAGATGGTGAGCGTCGCTACATCATCGCCAGCAAAGGTATGGCGGTCGGTGATCAATTGATGAATGGTTCGGAAGCACCTATCAAACCAGGTAATTGTTTGCCCATTCGCAATATACCTGTAGGTACAACGATGCACTGCGTAGAAATGTTGCCTGGCAAGGGAGCTCAGATAGCTCGTACAGCTGGCGCTGGCGTTGTTTTGATGGCGCGCGAAGGCATCTATGCTCAAGTTCGTCTACGTTCAGGTGAGGTTCGTCGAATTCACGTTGAATGCCGCGCAACGGTAGGTGAAGTTGGTAATGGCGAACATAACTTACGCAAAATTGGTAAAGCCGGTGCAACACGTTGGCGCGGTATCCGCCCAACCGTGCGTGGTGTTGCCATGAATCCTATCGATCACCCGCATGGTGGTGGTGAGGGTCGAACAGCAGCCGGACGGCATCCGGTTTCACCGTGGGGTCAACAGACTAAGGGCAAGAAGACGCGTCGCAATAAGCGAACTACGTCAATGATTGTCTCGCGCCGTGGTAAGAAATAAGGGGTAAGACATGGGACGTTCACTGAAAAAAGGGCCGTTTTGCGACGCCCACCTGCTCAAAAAAGTCGAAACAGCGCAAGCTATTCGCGACAAAAAACCGATTAAAACATGGTCTCGCCGCTCGACCATCATGCCGGATTTTATAGGCTTGACGATCGCTGTTCACAATGGCAAACAGCATGTACCGGTTTATGTGTCTGAAAATATGGTTGGGCACAAGCTCGGCGAATTTGCGCTGACTCGTACCTTTAAAGGTCACGCAGCTGACAAGAAGGCTAAGAAATAAGGTCAGATGATGGAAACTAAAGCTACCCTACGCAGCGCGCGCTTGTCGGCACAAAAAGGCCGACTGGTTGCCGACCTGATACGCGGCAAAAAGATTGACCAGGCACTCAATATTTTGACATTCAGCCCCAAAAAGGGTGCAGTGATCATTAAAAAAGTGCTGGAGTCTGCAATTGCAAACGCCGAGCACAACGACGGTGCTGACATTGATGAATTAAAGGTCAAAACGATCTATGTGGAGAAGGGCGCGGTACTCAAGCGCTTTACTGCACGTGCAAAAGGCCGTGGTGATCGTATTTCCAAACAAACCTGTCACATATACGTGACTGTCGGTAACTAAGGGATTCACGATGGGACAGAAGATTCATCCAACAGGCTTTCGTCTAGCAGTTACCCGTAACTGGGGTTCACGCTGGTATGCAGGTAACAGCAATTTCGCCTCTATGCTCAAAGAGGACTTAGATGTTCGTGCCTTCCTGAAGAAAAAACTGAAAAATGCTTCAGTGGGCCGGGTACTGATTGAGCGCCCAGCAAAAAATGCACGCATTACAATTTTTAGTTCGCGCCCTGGTGTTGTTATTGGTAAAAAGGGTGAGGACATCGAAGTTTTAAAGACTACGTTGGCTAAGATGATGGGCGTGCCAGTGCATGTCAACATCGAAGAGATCCGTAAACCTGAAACAGATGCACAATTGATCGCCGACTCGATAGCCCAACAGCTTGAAAAACGTATTATGTTTCGTCGTGCCATGAAGCGTGCGATGCAAAATGCTATGAGACTAGGCGCTCAGGGTATAAAGATCATGTCTTCAGGTCGTTTAAATGGTATCGAGATAGCGCGTAAAGAATGGTATCGCGAAGGACGTGTGCCACTGCATACACTGCGTGCTGATATCGATTATGGATTCGGTGAGGCCGAAACTACCTACGGCATTATTGGTATCAAAGTCTGGGTCTACAAAGGTGATCGTTTGGCTAGCGGTGAGACGCCAGTGATTGAGGTTGCTTCAGATGATGAACGCAAGCGTCGTGCACCCCGCCGTGAAGATGGCAAACCTGCAGGACGTACCTCACGCACTAAGCGCCCCGATGGTCCGGCTACTGATACAGTCGCTGCAGCTCCTGCGCCAGCTGTAGCTAAGCGAGTTCGTGCAAAAAAGGCCGATGCTCCAGCAGCACCGGCTGACAAAGCGGGAGAATAAAAATGCTGCAACCAGCACGCAGAAAATATCGTAAAGAACAAAAGGGGCGTAATACAGGTATATCGCACGAGCGAGGTACTGCCGTTTCTTTTGGTGAGTTTGGTTTAAAAGCCATCGGTCGTGGTCGCTTGACTGCACGTCAAATTGAATCCGCTCGACGTGCAATGACACGACACATCAAACGTGGTGGTCGTATCTGGATACGCATTTTCCCCGACAAGCCAATTTCAAACAAACCTGCTGAAGTTCGTATGGGTAACGGTAAAGGTAACCCTGAGTATTACGTTGCAGAAATCCAGCCAGGTAAAGTTTTATATGAAATGGATGGAGTTAACGAAACGTTGGCGCGCGAAGCATTTAGACTCGCTGCTGCTAAGCTGCCTCTGGCGACTGCATTTGTAATACGCCAGGTTGGCCGATAAAAGGATAATTCATGAAAGCATCTGAACTCCAAGGCAAAGACGAAGCATCCCTCAAAAAAGAATTGAACGAGCTTTTGAAGGCCCAATTTGGTCTGCGCATGCAGGTTGCAACTCAACAGTTGCAAAATACTTCCCAGCTTAAAAAAGTTCGTCGCGACATTGCCCGCGTTAAGACAGTAATAAACCAGAAGGACGACCAATAATGAATGCACCAGAAAAAAAAGCGCTAAAGCGCACATTAGTTGGTATGGTTGTCTCTGACAAGATGGACAAAACTGTCACCGTATTGATTGAACGTCGTGTACGTCACCCTTTGTACGGCAAGATTATTGTTCGCTCGAACAAGTACCATGCACATAACGAGGGAAACGTAGCTAAATCTGGCGATACAGTCGAGATTCAGGAAGGTCGTCCAATTTCGCGGACTAAATCTTGGACAGTTACTCGAGTAGTTCAGCAGGCGCATAACGTTTAATGCTTGCGTTGAAGGCGTTTTCTGATGCATAATCTTTGGCTGCTCTAAAGATTCATCAGCAGTTAGTAGTTGCATTAAAAAATTCGTAACTTTTTTGTCAACCCAATCGGCTAATTCGTAACACGAGTGCGGCTGGCGGGACCAAGACTGATCGTCGAACGGCACATCCGGTGTCGGGGGCGGATTAAGTTGGGAAAGAGAAAACATGATTCAAACTGAAAGCCGGCTAGAAGTAGCCGACAACACTGGTGCGCGTGTCGTTATGTGTATCAAAGTGCTTGGTGGTTCTAAGCGTCGCTATGCTGGTATTGGCGATGTAATTAAGGTCACAGTCAAGCAGGCTGCTCCTCGCGGTCGTGTCAAAAAAGGTGAAATTTACAATGCCGTCGTCGTGCGCACAGCAAAAGGTGTGCGGCGCCAAGATGGATCGCTAGTGCGCTTTGATGGCAACGCAGCAGTGCTGCTAAATGCCAAACTTGAGCCTATAGGTACGCGCATTTTCGGACCGGTTACTCGTGAGTTGCGCACTGAGCGCTTCATGAAGATCGTGTCCCTGGCGCCAGAAGTTCTGTAAGGAGTCGTCGTGGAGAAAATCCTTAAAAATGATGAAGTCATTGTTCTTACAGGTAAGGACAAAGGTAAGCGTGGCTTAGTTCAGCAGCGTGTAGACGATCAGCATGTGATTGTTGAGGGTGTGAATATAGTCAAGAAGGCGGTTAAACCTAATCCAATGACAGGCACAGTCGGCGGCATAGTTGATAAAACTATGCGCATACATGTGTCGAACGTAGCGTTGTTCAACGCGGCTACTGGTAAGGGTGATCGAGTTGGCATAAAACTAGTTGATGGTAAGCGCGTTCGTGTTTACAAATCGACTGGCGAAGTTGTGAAGGCGTAAACCATGGCACGTCTACAAGCATTTTACAAAGAAAAAATTGTTACTGATTTAACTACCAAATTTGGTTATAAATCGGTAATGCAAGTTCCGCGGTTGACTAAGATTACCCTCAACATGGGTTTGTCTGAGGCTGTCGCCGACAAGAAAATCATTGAGCATGCTGTTGGTGACATGACCAAAATTGCAGGTCAGAAGCCAGTGATTACCAAAGCACGCAAAGCAATTGCAGGTTTTAAAATTCGCGAAGGGTATCCCATAGGTTGTATGGTTACTTTGCGCGGTGCCCGTATGTACGAATTTCTCGACCGTTTAGTAACTATCGCATTTCCCCGCGTGCGAGATTTTCGTGGTGTCTCAGGGAAAGCTTTTGACGGGCGCGGAAATTACAACATCGGCATCAAAGAGCAGATTATTTTCCCTGAAATTGAGTACGACAAGATTGATGCACTGCGTGGAATGAATATCAGCATTACCACGACCGCCAAGACCGACGAGGAAGCTAAAGCTTTGCTCGCCGCATTTAAATTTCCGTTCAGAAACTGAGGCTGCCATGGCAAAGCTGGCACTTATTAACCGTGAACTAAAGCGCGCTGCGCTGGTAAAGAAATATGCCGCAAAGCGAGCTGAGTTGAAAGCCATCATCGACGATCAGTCGAAATCAGAAGAAGAGCGCTACGAAGCTCGCCTTAAATTACAGGCGTTGCCCCGTAACTCAGCACCAAGCCGCCAGCGTAATCGCTGCGCTTTGACTGGGCGTCCGCGCGGCACCTTCAAAAAATTCGGTTTGGGCCGGATCAAGCTCCGTGAGATTGCCATGCGTGGCGAAATCCCGGGTATGACCAAAGCTAGCTGGTAATAGGAGAATAATCGATGAGTATGAGCGATCCTATCGCCGATATGCTGACGCGTATCCGCAATGCCCAAAGCGTGAACAAGGTGTTTGTTGTAATGCCTTCTTCTAAGCTCAAGGTGGCAATAGCTCGAGTCTTAAAAGACGAGGGTTATATAGAAGGTTTTAATGTTACCGACCACAGCGGTAAGCCCGAACTACGTATTGAACTCAAATACTACGCGGGCCGTCCTGTAATCGAGCGGATCGAGCGCGTATCGCGTCCCGGCTTACGCGTTTATCGCGGAAAGGGTGATATTCCAACCGTGATGAATGGACTGGGTGTCACCATCATATCTACGCCACAAGGCGTGATGACTGATCGCAAAGCTCGCGCTACCGGTACCGGTGGCGAGATACTTTGTTACGTGGCTTAAGGAGGAAAAGCATATGTCCCGAGTAGGTAAAATGCCGATCCCGTTGCCCGCAGGCGTCGAGGTGTTAATTACAGCTGAAAAAATAACTGTCAAAGGTTCACAGGGAACACTCTCGCTTCCTTTGACTGGCCAGGTTGTGATTAAGAATGAAGACAATACACTTAATTTTTCACCGGCAGATGAGTCGCGTGAAGCCAATGCTATGTCTGGCACGGTGCGTGCATTAGTAAACAACATGGTTAACGGTGTCAGTAAAGGTTTCGAGAAAAAGCTGGCTCTCGTTGGGGTGGGTTATCGTGCCCAGGCTCAAGGTGATAAGTTAAATCTTTCACTGGGTTTCTCTCATCCTGTGGTTCATGAGATGCCTGCCGGTGTGAAGTGTGAAACACCAACACAGACAGAAATCATCATCAAGGGTATCGATCGCCAAAAGGTTGGTCAGGTCGCTGCTGAGGTTCGCGCCTATCGCAGCCCCGAGCCATACAAAGGCAAGGGCGTTCGCTATGTGGACGAAGTTGTGGTGATCAAAGAAACCAAGAAGAAGTAAGGGCTGAACATGGACAAGAAAGCATCCCGTCTACGCCGTGGCCGTCAAACGCGCGCGAAGATTGCAGAACTCAAGGTAAATCGGCTTGCAGTGCACCGAACCAATCTGCATATTTATGCAAGCATCATTGGCCCTGACGCAAAAATTTTAGCGAGCGCATCAACGGCTGAAGTAGAAGTGCGGCAAGAATTAGCTGGCAAATCAGGCAAAGGTGGCAATACCGCTGCTGCTGCACTGGTTGGTAAGCGCGTAGCAGAAAAAGCGCTCAAGGCAGGAATCGCTGAAGTAGCGTTTGATCGTTCAGGTTTCCGGTACCACGGCCGTGTCAAGGCTGTGGCTGAAGCGGCCCGCGAAGCTGGTCTGAAGTTCTAAGGAAAATTCATCATGGCAAAGATGCAACAAAAAATGCAGAGCGACAAGCCAGATGACGGCATGCGCGAAAAAATGATCGCCGTTAATCGCGTGACCAAAGTTGTCAAAGGCGGACGCATTATGGGTTTCGCCGCTCTGGCTGTGGTCGGTGATGGCGATGGCCGTATTGGTATGGGCAAAGGTAAATCGAAAGAAGTGCCAGTTGCTGTTCAAAAGGCGATGGAAGAAGCTCGCCGAAAAATGATCAAAGTTTCGCTGCGTAATGGAACTTTGCACCACACAGTTCACGGTCGTCATGGCGCATCGTCTGTAATGATGATTCCAGCGAAAGAAGGTACTGGCGTTATTGCTGGAGGCCCAATGCGCGCCATCTTTGAAGTAATGGGCGTTACTAACGTCGTTGCCAAATCAATCGGATCCACTAACCCTTACAACATGGTTCGTGCAACGATTAACGGCCTCGAAAAAATGAGCACACCTTCTGAGATCGCTGCCAAGCGTGGCAAGTCGGTTGAAGAAATTCTTGGTTGAGGTGAATGACATGGCTAACACCATCAAAATAATGCTTGTCAAAGGCTTGATCGGAACACGGGAAACACACCGCGCAACGGTGCGTGGCCTAGGATTACGAAAGATTAATTCAGTCTCTGAGCTGGAAGACACCCCGGCAGTCCGCGGCATGATCAATAAAGTATCGTATCTCGTGAAAGTAGTGTCGTAAGCGTAGCTTACGATCGGAGAAATTATGGAACTCAACACTATTCAGCCTGCAGATGGCGCCAAACACGCGAAACGTCGTGTGGGTCGTGGCATTGGTTCAGGCCTAGGCAAAACAGCTGGCCGTGGTCATAAAGGTCAAAAATCTCGCGCAGGTGGTTTTCATAAGGTTGGATTCGAAGGCGGTCAAATGCCTCTCCAGCGTCGTCTGCCTAAGCGTGGTTTTAAATCGCAAATGAAACCATATAAAGCTGAAGTTCGACTTTCAGAACTAGAAAAATTACCGGTTTCAGAGATTGATGTTTTGGTGCTCAAGAAGGCGGGTATCGTTTCTGAGTTGGCTCGTATAGTGCGCGTGATCAAATCGGGTGAGCTGACAAAAAAGATAGTTATTAAAGGCTTGATCGCAACTGCTGGTGCAAAAGCGGCTATTGAAGCAGCTGGCGGCTCCGTAGAATAATTAGGGCACAGGCAAGCAATCAGTGGCGACTTCATCAAAATTGGCTAAAAGCGCGGCGAGCGGTTTTCCGTGGTCGCGTTTATGGTTTTTGCTGGCTTCGTTAGTTGTCTTTAGGGTAGGCGCTCACATACCTGTTCCTGGGATCGATCCGGTTCAGTTAGCCGCCTTATTTAACCAAAATCGTGGCGGTATCTTAGGCATGTTTAACATGTTCTCGGGTGGTGCTCTTTCGCGGTTTACGATTTTTGCATTAGGCATCATGCCTTACATCTCTGCATCGATCATCATGCAGTTATTGTCTGTAGTGTCTCCACAATTAGAGACATTGAAAAAAGAAGGTGAGTCAGGAAGACGAAAGATTACCCAGTACACACGCTACGGTACGCTGGTACTGGCGTCGTTTCAGGCTTTGGGTATTGCTATCGCTCTTGAGTCCCAGGCACGATTGGTCATAGATCCGGGTTTGGCGTTTCGTTTCACCACAGCAGTGACCTTGGTCACTGGCACCATGTTTCTAATGTGGTTGGGTGAACAGATTACCGAGCGCGGTTTAGGTAATGGTATATCGATCATTATTTTTGCTGGCATTGCAGCTGGATTACCG
>Ga0315909_10008332_pt1 | contig 11372 bp, 8 predicted proteins | sample LakEriMetagenome_11_FD_203527 | JGI IMG/M metagenome (GOLD analysis project Ga0315909, IMG submission 203527) | Freshwater fungal communities from buoy surface, Lake Erie, Ohio, United States - Buoy 2 MA125 | ecosystem: Environmental > Aquatic > Freshwater > Lake | place: USA: Lake Erie, Ohio...
CATGGACACAAATTACAAATTATGCAAACGTTACAAGCACTGGGCTATCAAATAGCCTAAATGATTACATTCTTGCTGCAGATCAAGGAACACCAGGCGGACCAGCAGAACTAGATTCAAATGGAGATCTTTTAATCCCAGAAGATTCAATCATTCTTTGGGATGACGCAGAGTATACTTATACAACAACATTAACTGCAACACAACCTACAGCAAATAGAACAATTACATTTCCAGATGCTACTACAACAGTTGTAGGAACAGATACTACCAACACATTAACTAACAAATCCATTTCTCTAGGTTCCAATACTGTAACAACAACACTTGCTCAATTAAACACAGCAGTTTCAGATGCCGACCTAGTATCTTTATCTGGTACAGAGACCCTTACAAACAAAACTTTGACAAGTCCAGTAATTTCAACAATTACTAATACTGGAACGGTAACAATTCCTAGCTCAACTGATACTCTAGTTGGACGTGCAACAACTGATACTCTTACAAACAAGTCTATCTCATTAGAAACAAACACGGTTACTACTACCTTAGCGCAATTAAATACTGCTATAACAGACGCTGACGTAGCCTCACTTACAGGAACAGAAACTTTAACAAACAAAACTCTGACCTCTCCAGTAATTTCAGGATTAACTATTTCCGATGCTTCAATTGTTATTGAAGGCGCAACTGCAGATGATTATGAAACAACCATTACATTTGCAGATGCAACAGCAGACAGAACAATTACTTTTCCAAATAACTCAGGTACTGTAGCATTTACTGCTGATATATCTGCTGCTACTGGAGGTTCTGTTTCAGAAACTGGTACACAAACCTTAACAAATAAAACTCTATCTCTTTCTTCAAATACTATTACAGGAACACTTGCAGAATTTAACACAGCTTTAACAGATGCAAATTTTGCACCAATTGATTCGCCTACATTTACTGGAATTCCATCTGCCCCAACTGCAACAGTAGGAACAGACACGACACAAATTGCAACAACAGCTTTTGTACAAGACGCAATTGAAGCGGTTGTAGGAGCTGCTCCATCAGCATTAAATACCCTTAGTGAATTAGCAGATGCCTTAAATGATGATGCTAACTTTTCTTCAACAGTAACAAACTCATTAGCACTCAAGGCCCCGCTTGCTTCTCCAACTTTTACTGGCACCGTATCAGGAATTACATCAACAATGGTCGGACTTGGAAATGTAGATAATACCTCTGATGCTAACAAACCAGTATCAACTGCAACACAGACCGCATTAGATTTAAAGTTAAACTTAACAGATCCTGCAGTTGATTACTATATTACTAACTCTGGATCAGGAGCCTACCTTGTCAATGGAGTTTCCAACGGAAACATTTATTTTGAAAAAGGTAAGAAGTATAGAATTCATGTAAATGCTTCAGGTCATCCTTTCTGGATACAAACAGTTTCAGGAGCATATTCTTCTGGAGATGTTTATAGCACAGGAATTACAAATAATGGAGCACAAAGCGGACACATAATTGTAGAACTGCCTTCCAATGCACCACAGTTATATTATGCCTGCCAATATCATTCTTCAATGGCTGGATCAGTAATTACTGGCACAACATTTGCAACATACAAAGCATTAGCAGATCTATCTAATGTAAATAATACATCAGACGCTAACAAGCCTGTATCTACTGCAACACAAGCAGCCCTTGATCTCAAGGCAAACCTTGCTTCACCAACTTTTACAGGAACTGTTTCTGGTATTACTGCAACAATGGTAGGTCTAGGAAACGTAGACAATACATCAGATGCAAATAAGCCAGTTTCAACAGCAACTCAAACAGCTTTAGATTTAAAAATAGATGAATCGTTATTTGACGCAAAAGGAGATCTATTAGTTGGATCTGCCGATAACGTCCCAGCTAAATTAACAGTTGGTACAAACGGATATTTGCTCACTGCAAACTCATCGGCAACTTATGGAGTCGAGTGGGCGGCAGCACCAGTAAGCCTTCCATCTCAAACTGGTAACGGTGGATATTATTTAACAACAGATGGAACAAATGCTTCATGGGGAGCATTAGTAGTTCCTATTACAACTGGCACAGCAACAGTAACTGCAAATACTGCAACTACTGTTGATACAACAGCATTATCAGGATTCACATCAATTGAATATATGGTATCTCTAAAGCAGGGCTCAAAGGTTAGAACTTCAAAAGTAGTTTTGCAAACCGATGGAACTTCTGTAGATATGACAGAGTTTGCAATTACAGAAACTGGCGGAACAATTGCAGGAGTAGTAGTATCAGCAGCAGTATCTTCAACAAATGGAGTACTTCAAGTAACTGCAACAGATGCAACAACTACAAACGTAACGGTAAAATTTAGCAAAGTAGCATTGTAAAGGAGGGGTAAGTGTCAGATAAAAACTTTAAAGTAAAATCTGGACTAAACCTCCCGATTACTTCCGCTGCAATTCTTACTACCGACTCAAGCGGTAATATATCCTCTAATTCTGTTCTTGCAATTTCAGCAGGAGGAACAGGACAAACGTCAGCAACCAATGCAATTAATGCATTGCTTCCCGTACAAAATGGTAGTACAGTCAATTATGCAATTAAATCAGATGGCGTAAATGTTAACTGGGGTAAACTTTATAATCAAACAATTAAAGATACTGGCATAACCGTAAATCCCCGTGCTAACTTAAATTTTGTTGGAGCGGTATTAACAGATAGCGCTGGATCAGATACAACTACTGTAACATTTCCAATAAATGCATATATTAGACAAGCATTTACTCCTACTGCTAACCAAACATCTTTTACTACATCAAGCTCAATGATAACTGGTTCAGAGCAGGTATATCTAAACGGTATTCTTCTTGTTAGAGGTTCAGACTATACAACACCAGATTCTACAACTATATTATTGACAACTGGAGCGGCAGTCGGAGACTCATTTGAAGTAATGGGATTAAACGCTATTACAACTTCAGGAGTATTGGCAAACTATAAGCAAGAAATTAATTTATCAATATCTTCAAATACTACCCTTGTAACTGGATATAGATATTTTGTAAATACATCTGCTGCTAGAACATTAACTCTTCCAGCCAATCCTTCCGTTGGAGAAGAAATTGTAGTCATAGATGCTACAGGCACAGCAGGAACAAATAATATTACAGTTAATTCAAATAGTAATAAGATTAACGGCACAGTACAAAATGTTACAATTGACGTAGATGGTGCAGCAGCATCATTTATATACACAGGCGCAACATATGGCTGGAGGGTTGGATAATGACACTTAGTTTTTCAAGTTTATCAGGCGGCACATCATTTACAGTTATTACTTCAACAGGCGGAAGTAAAACAGCTACCCTAACAAAAACATTTCCAGCAGGAACATATTTAATTGAGTCTATGGCGGGAGATACAAACCTTGAAGTTTATCTAGGTGCATCAGATGGCACACAAGTAGGATCATGTGTAGCAGGAGCAAAATCAGTAACTGCTTCAGCATCTTTTCTATATGTAACAACAGTAAATGCTGATACAAATGATGCCGTTACATTTACATTAAAGTCGGCGGCAACACTAGCAACTAAGACAGATGCAACATGGGCTCCTCCAACAATTACAGATATAACTCCAAGCGGATTACCCAATGTAGATGACACAACAACTATTACAGGTACAAACTTTGCTTCAAACGTAGAGGTTAAATTTAGAAAATCAGATAACTCAACATTAGTATCTCCTAAAACAACAGTCAGAGGATCTGCAACATCTATTATTGCAGGCCGTCCAGATTCATTTGCCGTCGGAGATGCACCATATGACGTAATTGTTACAAATCCTAGCACTAATTTATCTGCAACATCGCTTAATGCGATTACTTCAGGAGCTGTGCCAGTTTGGGTTACATCAAGTACATTAAATGAAGCTACATTAAACACAGCATTTTCACAAACAATTCAGGCAACAGATGCTGATGGTGGATCATCAATTACATATGCAATTGTATCTGGAGCATTTCAAACAGGTTTGTCTCTAAATACCTCAACAGGAGCTATTACTGGAACACCAACAGGCTCTTCAGGAAGCACAACAGTTGTAATATCTGCAACAGATTCTGGCGGTAACGCAGTGAATAGAACATTTACGCAAGTTGTTAACCTAGACTCTATAAATGCAGAAATTTTAGTTGTTGCAGGAGGCGGTGGTGGAGGTCATGTATACGGTAATGGTTTTCACGGCGGTGGCGGTGCAGGCGGATTGTTATACTTTTCATCTCAAATTCTTGATCAAAGTTCTACATATACTGTAACTGTTGGTGCTGGAGGACAAGTTAGTACTAATGGACAAAATTCTAGTTTTTCAAATTTAACTAGTGCAATAGGTGGTGGACGTGGGGCAGCTTTTGGTTTTGCTGCAGGTACTGGTGGATCTGGCGGTGGTGGTGCAGAAGGAACTGGTTTTACATCTGGCGCTGCTGGAACTAATGGTCAAGGAAATAGTGGCGGAATAGGACAAGGCGGATCAGAAAATGGTGGTGGTGGCGGTGGTGGTGCTGGATCTGCTGGAGGAAATGCTTCTGGCGGTGGTGGTGCTGGTGGAGCGGGACTATCAACTTATTCATCTTGGGGATTAGCAACATCCACTGGTCAAAATATAAACGGTACTTATTGGTATGCAGGAGGCGGCGGTGGAACTGCTGATGCTGCTACTCCAGGAGCAGGTGGCGCTGGTGGTGGAGGAATTGGTTCTGATTATAACGTAGCTACTGGAGGAAATGGATCTGAAAATACTGGTGGCGGTGGTGGTGGCGGTGGTGGTTCTAAAACTGGTGGAGTTGGCGGTTCTGGGGTTGTAATTGTTAAATATGCTGGAGTACAAAGAGCTTACGGTGGCACAAATACAATTACAACTGGTGGTTATACATATCATGTTTTTAAAGCCAGTGGAACATTATCAACATCCAGTTCAAGTTCAGCAAAAGCAATTGGCGGAAGTGTAACAACAGATGGTTCTTATTGGATACACACATTTAATGGATCAGGTACGTTTACTCCATCACAAAATCTTACAAATGTTGACTATCTAGTTGTAGCAGGAGGAGGTGGCACTATTTTTAGAGAGTCTGATGCTACCTACTATATTGGTGGAGGAGGCGCTGGTGGTTTAAGAACTACAGTAGGTACATCTGGTAGAAATTCTTCAGCTGAGTCAAAAATATCATTGACTAGCGGAACTCCTTATACAATTAGTGTTGGCGCTGGAGGAGCAACAATAGCTATTACTGGTTGGGGAGGAGATGGTGTAAACTCTTCAATTAGTGGATCTGGATTAACAACGATAACATCAATAGGCGGCGGTGGCGGTGGAAATAATTCTGAAAGAGTTTCTCGCTCAGGAGGCTGTGGTGCTGGTGCAGGTGGAGATGGTGGAACTTCAGGAGGCGCTGGAACAACTGGCCAAGGTTTTGATGGCGGATCAACTACAAATGTGCATGGTGGAGGTTGGGCTGGTGCTGGCGGAGGCGGTGCAGGTGATGCAGGTGGAAATTCTAATAATTCAACTGGCAAGGGTGGAGCTGGCGGAGCAGCCCTTAGTAATTCAATAACTGGATCTTCAGTTTATTATGCTGGCGGAGGCGCTGGAGGACAAGGTTACTATGGAAGCTCTCCAGCAACTGGAGATGATGGAACTGGATATAATAACATATCTAATAGAGGAATGGGTGGCAAAGCATCGCTTCGTGCTAATATTGGTAATGCTTCAGGCGGTAGCGGAATAGTAATCATCCGTTACCCAGTATAAAACAATAGACTTATCATTTAATAAATGGTAAAACTAAAATATAAGCAAGGGAGGTATAGAATGGAATATAAAGTATGCACCTCTTGCAACAAAGAAACACCGTTAGACCTAATGGGCAAAGATAAAGGGTCTAAGGACGGATATAACATTTATTGTAAACCTTGCGTTAAGATGAGAAGTCAAAAGACTAGAGATTTAGATCCAGGACAGAATAGAATATGGCAGATTGCCTATGCTCAAAAAAATAGAAAGTCAAAATCAGAAAAAGACTTAAAAAGATACTATTCTAAAAAAGAAGAAATTTTGATTAAAAATGCTGAATACAGGAAGACAAACCATGAGTCCAAGCTTGAAATAGAAAGGGCCTCCAGGGATAAAAATAAAGAGAAGAATAGGCCATCTAAAAATGCCAGACAATCTGTAAGAAATAGGTTGGTTTCAGACTCTAAATATGTTATAATTTACAAGGACCTAAAAAGGATATATAGTCAGCCCTGCTTAAACTGTGGGACTAATGAAAATCAATCTTTAGATCATAAAATTCCGCTTTCAAGAGGCGGAGAACATAGAATTGGCAATATTATGACATTATGTCAGCCATGCAATGCAAGTAAGAACGCTAAGACCATTATGGAATGGAAATTGGCTAAGATTAAAAAAGGAGATGATTAAAATAGCACACTTCGCAGAAATCGACGAGAACAACATTGTTACTCGTGTTCTAGTAGTAAATGACGCTGATGCAGCTGATGGACAGAACTTTCTGGCCAACACTTTGGATCTAGGCGGAACATGGATTCAAACCTCATACAACACTTCAGGTGGAGTACACGCAAATGGCGGGACCCCTGTAAGAAAGAATTACGCAGGAATTGGATATTCATACGACTCAGTTCGTGATGCATTTATCCCACCAAAGCCTTTTGCTTCATGGGTACTAAACGAAGACACATGTCTTTGGGATGCACCAACACCAATGCCTGTTGAAGAAGGCAAATTCTTCCGCTGGGTTGAAGAGGATTTGAACTGGCAAGAAGTAGTAATCGGAGAGTAATAAGAATTGACAAGAGCTAGAGACGTTGCAAATATATTTAGCGCAGGAGTTATTCCTACCGCTTCTTATGATTTAGACGGAATCATTGATCAGTCTCTAGCTAAATTGCCTTCAGATTCAAATGCTGATGGCGGAACAGTATCGTCTTCAACTGGTATATTAGAAGGTGGAATATATTCAATAATTGAAGATAACAATATATATACATATAATGGAGGAACAGTATAATGACCTCAGTCATTCAAATTAAAAGAGGAACCGCATCTGCTTGGACTTCTGCTAATACAGTTTTAGCAGCAGGTGAAGTAGGCTTCGAAACAGATACAAAGAAAATGAAAGTCGGAGACGGTTCAACAGCATGGACTTCATTAGGGTATACAGTAACAGACGGAGACATTTCTGGAGTTACAGCTGGCACAGGATTAAGCGGCGGGGGAAATTCAGGATCAGTGACTCTTGCAATTGATTCAACAGTTGCTACACTAACTGGTACACAAACACTGACAAACAAAACATTAACATCTCCAACAATTACAAGCGCTTCTGGAGTTATTAATAATACTTTAACAACAACAACAGGCGATTTAATTTATGCATCAAGTGCAAATACACCTGCTAGATTAGGAATTGGATCTACCTCACAGGTTCTTACAGTTTCTGGTGGAGTGCCAACATGGGCTACCCCAGCTTCTAGTGGAGGAACTACACTAATTACTGATGTTCAGTTAAGTGGTTCTAGTGGATATGATTTTTCTACAATTCCTGGAACATATAAAAATTTAATTTTAACATTTACTGGTTTAACAATATCTTCTACTGGTACAAACTTTGGTTTAAGATTTAATAACAATCAAACTGGTGTTTACGAAAATTATGTTCAATATCAAGAATCTCCAGCATCTACACCGTCTTCTTATTCATCCTTAGACACAACTGTTGATGGAGCTATATTTGGTAATCAAACAACATCTGGTAGCCAATATCAAAGCGCAAGAGGATCTATTATAATTTATGATTATGCAAGCACAACAAGAACTAAATATTATGATGCAAAATTTTCTTATTACAGTAATAATAATGGCAGAACAAACTTTGTAAATATTGTTGGTAATTTTAATAGCACAACAGCAATTAGTTCCTTAAATATTGTAAGATTTACTGGAACATCGGTTATAAGCAATGCAGCAAATACATCAATTAGATTATATGGGGTGTCATAATGAAAACAATTCATAATCTTGAAACAGGTGAAATGATTGAAAGAGAGCTTAATTCTGAAGAATTAGCACAGCAAGCAATTGATGAAGCTAAATATCAAGAACAACAAGCAATTAAGCAAGCAGAAGAAGATGCAAAGGCAGCTGCTAAAGCATCTGCAGAAGCTAAATTATCTGCTCTTGGACTAACACCTGAAGAAATAGCAGCATTACGATAGTCTAATTGGTATAATAAGAGTATTATGGCCAATAAAGATTTTAAGGTAAAGAATGGGTTGGATATTCAATCCCCCCTGCCTGTTTCCATGGGTGGAACAGGACAGACTTCTACAACTAATTCTTTAAATTCTTTACTGCCGTCCCAGGCGGGAAACACCAATAAAGTTCTTGCAACAGATGGAACTAATACAACATGGGTAGCACAAGCAGTAGCATATCAAAGAGGCGGGACTGCAAGTAGACCACAATCTCCAACAGCAGGAGATCTTTATTACAATACAGACTATAATTACTTTGAAAGCTATACAGCAAATGGATGGTTTCCTATTGCTGCCGCTCCAGGAATTCCAACTGGCGTAACCGCTACAAATCAGGGAACAGGCAGAGCATTTAACAATGGACAAATGTCCGTTGCATTTACACCAGCATCAAGCGGCGGTGCACCAACAAGTTTTATTGTTACTCCATCTCCAACAACATCACCAGCAACATTTACAGTTAGCACATCTCCAGTTACAGTAACAGGTCTCTCATCTAGCATACAATATACATATACAGTTTCAGCAACATCTCCATATGGCACATCATCTGCATCATCTACAAGTACTGCAGTAACTGCAACTACTGTGCCACAGGCACCAACAGTTGGAACTCCATCTGGAATTAGTACCACATCAGTCTCTGTTCCTTTTACAGCAAATGGGACAGGCGGGTCTGCTATTAGTTCATATACAGTAACTTCAAACCCAGGAAATGTTACAGCATCTGGATCATCAAGTCCAATTACAGTAACTGGTCTGACAAATAATACTACTTATACATTTACAGTTACAGCAACAAATGCTAACGGAACATCAACAGCAAGTTCTGCAAGTAGCAGTATAACAACACAAGATCCTACATTGCAAATACAATACTTAGCTATTGGTGGTGGAGGTGGAAGCCTATATGCTGGTAATGGCGCAGGTGGTTCTGGCGGCGGCGGAGCAGGTGGCGTTCTTTATGTTTCATCATACTCTGCTTCATTGGGTCAAGCAATAGGAGTAACAATTGGAGCAGGTGGATCTAACTCTTCTGGATCAGATACAGTATTATTTGGAACATCATTAAGTAATTCAAGAGCATATGGTGGAGGATACGGTGGAACTTCTGATGCAATTGGTGGAACAGGTGGTTCAGGTGGTGGAAATGGAATGAGAACATCTGGTTTAACTCCAGCAACAGCAACATCAGGACAAGGAAATATAGGAGGTAGAGGATCTGAGCAAAATAACGGTCCAGGCGGAGGCGGCGGCGGAGGCGCAGGAGGAGAAGGACAATTTCCAACTAATTTAGGCGGATCATATGGTGCAAATATAACTGCTGGAGCAGGAGGAGTAGGAACTAACACATATTCAACTTGGGCAAGCGCAACTTCAACTGGTGTAGGTGGATATTATGCAGGTGGTGGAGGCGGACAGCCATGGTATGCTGGTTCTGCTGGTCCTGGAGGTTCAGGCGGTGGTGGAAATGGAGGCAATTCTAATAATAATTCTGGTGTTTCTGGAACACAAAATACTGGCGGAGGTTCAGGAGGCGGCAACCTTGGAGGAATTGGCGGTTCAGGAATTGCAATATTAAGATATGCTGGCTCTCAAGCAGCATCTGGAGGTAATTCTATTGTTACAACTGGTGGATATACATACCATGTATTTACATCAAGCGGAACATTTATACCAACTGTTGCATCTTCTGCAAAAGCAACTGGTGGAACAATAACATCAGACTCTACATATTATTATCATGCATTTACAGGAAGCGGAACATTTACTCCTTCACAAAATATATCTGCTGACGTACTATGTATAGCAGGCGGCGGCGGAGGTGGATTTGGCGCAGCAGGAGCTGGCGCAGGAGGAGTTATTTATCGCTCTAGTTGGTCATTATCTTCTGGAACTGGATATTCAATTCAAGTTGGTGCAGGAGGAAGCGGTGCAGGTGGTTTTGGTTCTCCAGGATCAAACGGTGTAGACTCTTATTTTGGCTCTATGACAGCATTTGGTGGTGGAGGTGGAGGAACAGCAACTGGAACTTCTGCTAAAAATGGAGTATCTGGAGGTTCAGGCGGCGGCGGATCAGGAGCAGGCTCAAATCCAGCTGGAACTGCAGGATCTTCAACACAAACTTCTAATAATAGTGGAACTGGATATGGTAATGCTGGTGGCGCTGGCGTATATCCTGCTCCATATAACTCAGGCGGCGGCGGAGGTGCAGGTGGTGCAGGACAAAACGGTTCCGTTGGTGCAGCTGGCGGAGTTGGACTATCTACATGGTCCTCATGGGGTCTTGCAACTGGAACAGGTGATAATATTTCTGGAACAGTTTATTATGCAGGCGGAGGTGGATCTTCTGGAGGATCAGTAAACGGTTTAGGCGGATACGGCGGCGGAGGAAAAGCTGGAGAGTTTGTTGGATCAGATTTCTATGCTGGCGCAAAATCAGGTGCTCCTGGTATGGTAAATACTGGAGGCGGCGCTGGCGGAGGAAATGGCGGTGGAGGCGGTGGCGTTGGCGGTACAGGTGGTTCAGGAATTGTGATTGTTCGTTATTTAAAATAATAATAATTTAACATAAGTAATAGATAATGATATAATTAAGTAATAAACAATTAGGGGATATGTGAACCAAGTTGGCAGATAAGAATTTTAAGGTCAAAAATAAACTTGTTATAGCAGGTTTAACTAATGCTAATGGCGTTTTGCTAGCCGAAAATCATGCTATTGATTCCCACACAAATTTATCAACACAATATGGCGGAACAGGAACAACAACCTCTCCTAATGCTGGCCAAGTTTTATATTCAGCTTCTGGCTCTACATATGCCCCAACTACTTTAACATCATTAGTCCAAGGATCTAAATATCAGGCAGATGCTCCTTCATCTCCCGCCGTTGGTGATGTATGGATTGAGTCAGATTCTAACTCAGATTCTTTTGACCCAAATATTATTCGTCGGCATACATTTACAGCGACGGGCGGACAAACAAACTTTGTAGCATCAGTAAACTTTGTAGATGGATATG